>VAPE01022016.1_pt1 | contig 68640 bp, 79 predicted proteins | sample 3393911 | NCBI WGS metagenome assembly VAPE01 (sample SAMN08290436, study PRJNA428436) | hydrothermal vent metagenome | isolation source: Deep-sea hydrothermal vent chimney | place: Atlantic Ocean: South-mid Altantic Ridge
ATTATTAGATCACAAATAATTAAATTTATTAGAAAGTTTTTTGATGATAAAAATTTTTTAGAAGTTGAAACTCCTATTTTACAAAATCAAGCAGGCGGAGCTATGGCTAAAGTTTTTAAGACTCATTTAAATGATTATGATATGCCGATGGTTTTACGCATTGCTCTTGAACTTGATCATAAAATTATTATGGCTGGAGGCTATAGTGGAGTTTATGAAATTGGTAAAAATTTCCGTAACGAAGGCTCTGACCCAACTCATATGCAAGAATTTACAATGATAGAATGGTATAAAGCTTATGAGACATTAGAGACTAATATGAAGTGGACAGAAGAATTGATTAAATCAATAGCCGTTAATGTTATTCATAAAACAACTTTTGATATTACTGATAAAGATAAGAATACAGTCGGCGTTAATTTTGATGGTCACTGGCCAAGAGTTTCTTTTGTTACTTTATTAAAAGAAAATGCAGAGATTGATGTTACGACTATTACCTTAGAAGAATCTCGTAAAGAGGCTATAAAATGGGGAATAAATAAAGAAGAAGCTCTAAAGGTTGGAAGAGGAAATTTACTTGATTATATTTATAAAAAGTCTTCAAGATGCAAAATAATTAATCCAACTTTTATTACAAATTTTCCAGGAGATTTGAAACCATTAGCCCAACAAAACGAAGATGGGACAGCTCAAGTTGCTCAATTAATCATAGCAGGGGCTGAGATAACTAATCAATATGCTGAACTTGTTAATCCCTTAAGACAGAGAGAACTTTTAGTTTCTCAATCTAAAGCTAAAAAAGATGGAGATGAGGAAGCTATGCAAGTAGATGAAAGATTCTTGGAAGCAATGGAACATGGGATGCCTCCTATGACTGGCTTTGGAATGGGTATTGATAGATTAGTTGCCATATTAACTGAACAAAAAAATTTAAGAGATGTGATTTTCTTTCCTATTATGAAACCGAAAGAATAATAAAGAAATAAAAATAAAAGGTTCAAGTTTTACCTTGAGCCTTTTTTCTTTGTTTATTACTGAAGGCTATCGCCTTTAGTAACTCCCTTCTGCACCTTAACAAGTGCAAGAAAAGATTTTTTTCTTTTTTCGTCATTTTTTTCTTTTTCTTAATATACCACTTACTCAATAAAAGTCAAGATATTAATTAACAAATGCGCAAGAACCGTTCTTGCGCAACTTGCTCAAATTAAAGTTATCCACAGTTTAAGTGGGGAGGGATATTTGTATTGTGGGACAAAGTGGTTTATACTTAAACCAAGTGGGATAAAGTGGGCTAGGAAATTAAAATTAATAATTAAAATTATCTCATTCTTTGTTATTATGTTGATCGGAGAATATATACACACTCTAGATGGAAAAAATAGAATGTCTCTTCCTGTGAAATTTCGCAAAGAGATAGGGGATAGTGTTGTCATTTCTCCAGGGTTAGATAATTGTCTTTCTTTATTTACCATAAAAGAATGGCAAAAGATTTCAAATAAATTATCTGATTCCTCAATGTTAGCAAGTGATAATAGAAGTTTCTCGAGATTTATGTTTGGCCAAGCTGCTAAAGTAGATGTGGATAATCAAGGCCGAATACTAATCCCGGAAAATTTAAAAAATCGTTCGAATCTTTCTTCAAAGGTTGTTGTTATTGGTGTACAAAATAGAATAGAAATCTGGAATGAGAAAGCTTGGAATGATTATAAAAAAATTATTGAAACACAGGCTGATGCTCTCGCTGATAAATTAGGGCAAATAGGAGTTCTTTAATAATATGAGACATATTCCTGTTTTAAAAAACGAATCAATTGATGGATTAAATATTCAATCAGGAGATATTGTTGTTGATGGGACTCTTGGAGGTGGAGGACATACTTACGAAATAATTCAACGATTTGGAACAAAAGTAAAAATTATTGGATTAGATCTTGATAATGAAGCTATAAATCGAGCTGAAATCTTAATAAAAGATATTCCCCGCGATGTTATCTTTAAAGTTATCGGTTTTCAAAAGTTGGATGAGGTTCTAAATGAATTAAAGATAACTAAAATTGATAGAATTCTGTTGGATCTAGGATTAAGTTCATTCCAACTTGAAGTTGCCGGTCGAGGTTTTTCTTTTCTAAAAGATGAACCATTGTTGATGACAATGAAAGAAAACCCTAATGAAAAAGATTTAACTGCCAAAATCATTGTTAATGATTGGAATGAAGAAAGTATAGCCGATATTATTTATGGTTTTGGAGAAGAAAAATACTCTAGAAAAATTGCTAAAGCTATAGTTAATCATCGAAAAGATCGAAAAATAGAAACTACCTTTGATTTAGTAAAAATTATCCATGAAGCTATTGGTAAATATTATAAAAGCAAAAAAATTAATCCAGCTACGAAAACTTTTCAAGCTCTCAGGATAGCTACTAATAATGAATTAAAGAATTTAGAAGATGTAATAGAAGAAGGATTTAATAAATTATCATCCAACGGTAGAATGGCTATTATAACTTTTCATTCTTTAGAAGATCGTATCGTTAAACATAAATTTATAAAGTTGAAAGAAACAGGGTTGGCAAATATTATTACAAAAAAACCAATAATACCAAGTAATAATGAAATTATTATAAATCCGCGTTCACGTAGCGCAAAATTAAGAATATTAGAAAAAATATGAGTAAAGTTAAAATAATTACTGTTAATATGATAGGCGATAATCATTTTCGACGAATTCTATTGAGATTGATTATTGGTGGATTTATAATAATAGGTATTATATATGCATATTTGATTATTTCTATAACTTTTAATATTCTAGCCCGCCGATCTCTTGGAAATTCATCTATTGCCTTTAAAAGTAATATCAGCCAACTAGAAGTTACTTATTTTTCTAATCTTAGCCAGATAAATAGAGCTTATGCTACCTCAAACGGATTTGTTAATTCCAAAAATAATATTTTTGCTACTCGCTCTTCTAATTATGTTGCCATTAGATAATGAATCTTTCATCATTTAAAATACGAATAAGAATCATCTCTATTTTCGTACTTTTTATTGCTATTGTTTTAATTTCTAGACTTTTTTATGTGCAAATTATTAATAATAATATATATAAAGAAAAAGCAAATAGACAATATGCAACGCCATTTAATAATCTTTTTAATAGGGGATCAATATTTTTTTCTAGGAAAGATGGGTCTCTAGTTGCTGCAGCAACTATTTTATCTGGATTTAAAATTGCTTTAGATACTAAATATATAACTAATCCAGAATCTTTATATAAATCTCTTGCACCGTATCTTAAAATGAATCGTGATACTTTTATTCGTCGCGCTTCTAGAAAAAATGATATTTATGAAGAAGTTGCAACTCATTTAACTGAAGAACAAGCAAATGATATTAGTAAGCTCAAATTGTCAGGTGTTTCAATTTTCAAAGACAATTGGCGTTTCTATCCTGGAGGTAGTCTAGCTGCTCATACAATTGGTTTCTTAGCTTATAAAGGAAATAATAAAGTTGGACAATATGGATTAGAGAGATATTATAATAAGATTTTATCAAAACCTAAAAATGGACTCTATGTAAATTTCTTTGCAGAAGTTTTTTCTAATATCAAAAATACAATTTCTCCTTCTTCACAAAATAATCAAGGAAGTATTATAACGACGATTGAGCCAACAGTTCAAGAAACTCTTGAATCTGAATTATCTTCAACTTTAAAAAAATGGCATGCTAGTCAAGCTGGCGGAATAATAATAAACCCACAGACTGGTGCAATTTATGCTATTGTTTCTTTGCCGACTTTTAATTTAAATGATTTCCAAAATGTACCGAACCCTGGAGTATATCGTGACGCAATGGTTGAAGATGTTTTTGAATTTGGATCAGTTATTAAACCATTAGTTATGGCAGCAGCCTTGGATACTAAAGTATTAACACCAAAATCTACGTATTTTGATAGAGGAGAAGTAACTGTAGATGGTAAACGAATATATAATTTTGATAAAAGAGGAAGGGGAAGGGGTACAACAATGCAAACTGTTCTCGATCAATCTTTGAATACAGGTATGGTTTATGTAGCCAGTAAACTTGGGCATTATAGAGTTAGGACATATTTAGAAGCTTATGGGATAGGAAGAAAAACTAATATTGACTTACCTAATGAAACATATGGTCTCATTAAAAATTTAAATAGTCCTCGTGATATTGAATATGCAAATGCAGCTTTTGGGCAAGGGATTGCTTTAACTCCAATAGGAGCAGCGCGTGCATTTTCATCTTTAGCTAATGGTGGAAATCTTATTACCCCTCATATAGCCAAAGCCATAAAATATAGTAATGGTTTTTTAAAAATACTCAAATATCCGATAACCAAGAAAAATGTGATTAAAAAAGAAACTTCTTATACCATAACTCGCATGCTTGTTCATGTATTTGAATCTTATTATAATGGAGCTTTAAAATTAAAACATTATACTATTGCAGCTAAAACTGGAACAGCTCAGATAGCTAAATTAAAAGGAAGAGGTTATTATAATGATAAATATTTACATTCCTTTTTCGGTTATTTTCCAGCCTACAATCCCAGATTTTTAGTTTTTTTATTTTTGAAAGATCCTAAAAATGTGGAATATGCTGCTCAGACTCTTATTTCACCTTTTATGAATATAACTAAATTTCTGTTAAACTATTATAATGTTCCACCTGATAGATAATTTATTAAAAATGAAATGAAAAAAATATTAAAAAAAATTATCATTTTAATTTTAACACTACAAGCCAGACTAGTCCTATTTCGCTATCGTCCTAAAATTATTGCTATCACTGGTTCTGTCGGTAAAACTTCTACAAAAGATGCAATTTTTACAATCCTCTCTAAATTCAAAACTGTCCGTAAAAGTGAGAAAAGTTTTAATAGTGAAATTGGATTACCTCTAACAATTTTGGGTCTGCCCAATGGCTGGAATAATTTTTTTACTTGGCTAGAAAATATACTTCGTGGATTTTATTTAATTCTATGGAAACAAAATTATCCTGAATATCTTGTTTTAGAAATTGGGCTAGGTAAACCGGGAGATATTATAAAAAATGTAATTCCTTGGCTTAAACCAGATATTGTAGTTGTTACATGTTTTCCAGATAAACCAGTTCATATAGAGTTTTTCAAATCAGTTGATGAGATAATAAAAGAAAAAAGTGCTCTAGCCTATGCTGTTCGTTCTAATGGAATATTGATTTTAAATCATGATGATGAAAAGGTTTATGCTCTTCATAATAAGGCCAAATGTAGGACCATTTCGTTTGGAGAACATCAAAATGCCACCTATCATTCTACTTATCCGATGTGCTTAACAAAGCCTCAAGGGAAAATGATTTTAGCCAAGGGAATCAATTTTAAATTAGAATATGATGGTAATACTTTTCCGGTCACACTTCCTAATGTTATTGGGTTACATTATATTAACACAGCTCTGTCAGCTATTGCTGTAGCCCATGAAATAGGTTGTGATTTATTAGATTCAATAAATGCAATTAGTGAATATTCTACACCATCTGGAAGATTATCTTTTATTGATGGAATTAATAATTCAGTTATTATTGATGATACATATAATTCATCTCCCGTAGCAGCCGATGCTGCTATCCAGGTTTTAAAAGAAATGCAAGCCCAGAGAAAAATTATAGTTCTAGGAGATATGCTTGAGCTTGGTAAATTTACTAAGGAAGAGCATATTATTCTTGGAGAAAAAATTATAGGTATTACTGATGTTCTCGTAACAGTTGGACCAAGAGCAAAATTTATTACAGAAGGAGCTATTAATAAAGGATTTTTGGAAAGTAATATCTATTATTTCCCAACATCAGAATTAGCTGGAAATTTCTTGAAAGAATTCATAGAAGAGGGAGATATTCTTCTAGTAAAAGGATCACAAGGAGTACGATTGGAAAGGGCCGTAGAGACCATTATGGCTCATCCTGAGCTTAAAATGAAGCTTTTGTGTCGTCAAGAGAAAGAATGGAAGAATCACTAATATACAGAGAACATAAGTCTATATAGAGAACATAAGTCTTAAATAAAATCCTAATCTCCACCTTGTACAATTTTATTCAAATGCGCAAGAACGGTTCTTGCGCATTTGGTAATTACTATACTTTTTAAATAGAATGTGGAATAATATGATGATGTTAAAAGTTATCTAATTATTTTATTTAAAAATTTAAAATTTAAAAAAATGGAAGAATATAAAAAAGAACAGCAAAAAGAAAAAGCATTAAGAAACCAACGGGATTATAATTCTGAAGATTCTTCTAATAAAAAAGAACAGCAAAAAGAAAAAGCATTATCTTGGCAATTAGAAAAAATTATGAAGTTGCTTGATTCTGCCATTATCCATGGTAGAGTTAGTTTTACTCCTGAAAAAGATTCAGAAGGGAATATAATAAGAATTATGATAAGTAATAATTCTTATTCTGAATCTTTTCCTACAATGACAAAAGAGCAAGCAGATAAAATAATTCAGTTCTTTACTGAGGAAGAAAAGAGATACGTAAAAGAACTTATCAACCAAAAGCCATCAGTGAAAAATAATTATTGGGAAAACTTTGATCCCACAAAATGGTAATTGCTTAATAAAATAGAATTCTGTTTATTTGAGGTTATTTTTTTTCATCAATTTATCTAAAATTAACCCCTTTTGTTTTATTATTTTTGATATTTTTGGATTTTTCTTAAGAGCTCCAAAAGCACCACCTAAAACAACCCCAGCTACTAAAATTAAAACTAAAGTCAATGTATTCATAATTTTATTATAGCATATTTAAGTAAGCGTTTCTTTATACAAAATTGGAACGCTACGCGCACAATATATAGTGTGGTCACAAGTTACTAAGTATAATTTTTCGCTACACTCAAATTCTACGTAAGTACTTGCTGACCCCGGCTCGGCTATTTTTCTTCTGAAAAATTATGCCTGCGCCTTCACAAAAGCGAAAAAGACCAGAGAAGTCTAGTCTTTTTTAATTCGCGCTTTTGTGACCCTACAGAGAATCGGACTCTGGTTTTATCCTTGAGAAGGATACGTCCTAACCATTAGACGATAGGGCCAATATTTGATTTTAACTTAATTCTTAGCTTTTCAAAAACCGATGTCCTAACCATTACCTACCTGCCGGTAGGCAGGGACGATAGGGCCTAGCTATGAAACACTCTTTTAAAGTATCAAAATATAAGACTATTTACAAGTAAATAAATTTAGGAAACATAAATCTATTCTATGCTATACTTAATTTATATTAGTTAAATAAAAAATAAAAATATGATAGATCCAACAAAAGTAGATATGAATCAGTTGCCAAAAAAGTTTTGTGATGGTGCTATTGGGGCTTATGGTAAAGAATTTTTTTCTTTTGCTTTAACTTCGGGAAATAATCTTGATTCCTTTGCTTCAACTCCTCAAACGATGAAAAGTATAGCTAGCTGGATGAATGAACAGGTAAGTAATTATGAAAGCCAATATGGCAAAATAGATATGACTCCGCCTCAAATACAGAGCCCTATCCAGAGTGCAGATTTAAAAGATAAAAACGAATAACTCCTGACTAATGAAAATAATATCTAGTAAATTTATAAAAGGTATAGTAAAAGAAGATTCATTATTGAAGAGCGATATGTCACAAATTGCTTTTATTGGGCGTTCAAATAGTGGAAAATCAACTCTCATAAATTTCATTACAAATAGTAAAATAGCTCGAACGAGCTCATCTCCTGGAAGAACACAGGAAATTAACATTTTTTTGATAAATAATTCTTTTTATCTAGTTGATCTTCCTGGTTATGGCTTTGCTCGGACATCAATTTTAAATCGTGAAAGAATAAATGAATTAATAGAAATGTATCTTTTTGATTCTAATTATAAACAAAAAAAAGTAGTATTTATCATTGATGCGAATATTGGTTTTACTGAAGCTGATTTATCAATGTTGAAAGAACTTGAGAATCATCATAAAGATTTTATTATTGTAGCTAATAAGATAGATAAAATGAATCAATCAGAATATCATCATAAATTAAAGGAAATAGAAAAAATTATTTCTAATTATCCACTTATTCCGTTTTCTTCGAAAAGTAAAAAAGGTTTTAGCCTTCTTATGAAAGAAATATTTAAATAGAAACTTTTTTAAAATACATTAAAGATACTAAAAATATAGAGGTTCAAAATCTTCCATTATATGATGTAGTAAGCTTATTTTTTATGTTATAATTTATTTATGATTGGAAATTTATATGTAGTAGCAACACCGATAGGAAATCTAGAAGATATAACACTTCGAGCGCTTCGTATTCTAAAAGAAGTTGATTATATTTTATGTGAAGATACTAGAACCACCAAAAAACTTTTAGATAAATATGGAATAAAAACAAAAACTATTAGTTATCATGCTCATAGTTCCGAATCTAAAGAAAGGTCTATCATTAATATGCTCAAAGGAGGAGAGAACCTTGCTTTAGTTTCTGATGCAGGGACTCCTTGTATTTCTGACCCTGGAGTTCTTCTTGTTTCTAATATCCGGAAAGAATTAGGAGATAAAGCCTTGATTATTCCAATTCCAGGTCCAAGCGCTCTAATCTCAGCTCTTTCTGTTAGTGGAATATCTTCTTCGGAATTTATTTTTATGGGTTTTTTACCACACAAGAAAGGTAGGGAAACAATTTTTAAAAAGATTGCTAATTCAAAAAGAATAATTGTTTTTTATGAATCTACTCATCGTATTTTAAAAACTTTAATTTCTTTAGATGAATATTCACCAGATTTTAATATTATGATTGGTCGAGAAATTACAAAACAATTTGAGCAATTTATTCAAGGAACTCCAAAAGAAATTTTAGAATACTTTAATCAAAATACAGATAAACAGAGAGGAGAGTTTGTTGTTATTGTAGAGCCTGAATAAATGAGTTATAATGGTCAGATGAGAAAAGAAAAAGCATTATTTTTTATAGGTCTATTTATTTTAATTTTACCATTTTTAGGTTTTCCTAATAGTTGGAAAACAGTTATGTATATGATAATAGGTATTATTATTATGTACCTTGCCTATCTATTTTATGTAGAAGTTAAAGATCGTTTAGCTAAGAATAGCATTGAAACTAAAACATTTATTGATAATATCAGCGATGAAAAATAAAAATGAAACATAAAATAAGAACAATTAGGATTCTCTTGATTGTTCTTATTTTCTTATTATCTGGAGTTAGTATTTATTTATTGCCTAAATTGATTTCAAATAATATAGAATATGATAATAATTCAATGGTTGTTACTAATTTATTGAATAGTAAGAAAATAATAAAAAAAGATATTAAGAAAGTTGTCACTCCGATTGTAATTCCAGTAACTCATATAAAAACGCCAACTGTAGTAAGAGCTATTTATGTAACAAATTGGGTAGCTGGATCAAAGAAAATTATGGATCCAATAATTAAATTGGTAGATAATACAGAGCTTAATGCAGTGGTTATAGATATAAAAGATTCAACAGGACGTATCGGATTTAATATTAATAATAAAGAAATTAAAAAAATAGGATCAATACAAAAAAGAATTCCTAATATTCGTGCATTAATAAATTCACTACATAAAAAGAACATTTATGTGATAGGTCGTATTGTTGTTTTTCAAGATCCATATTTAGCCAATTTAAAGCCTGAATGGGCTCTTACTAAAAAAAGTGATGGGAAAGTTTGGAAAAATAAAGAAGGTTTAGCTTTTCTCAATCCGACCAATAAGGATGTATATAAATACATTTTAGACATTGCTCTAGCTTCATTTAAAGATGGTTTTGATGAAATTAATTTTGATTATATTAGATATCCATCAGATGGAGATATAAGTAATATAAATTATGAATTAGCTCCTGGACAAACAAGATCAGATAATATTGAAAATTTCTTTAAATATATTTCAACTAATATAAAAAAAGATGCTGATCTTCCTATTTCAGCAGATCTTTTCGGATTAACAACCTCAGTAACAGATGATATGGGAATAGGTCAAGTTTGGGATAAAACATTACCTTATTTTAATTTCATCTCTCCTATGCTTTATCCTTCACATTATTCTCTCGGATATCTAGGCTATAAAAATCCAGCAGAATATCCATATGAGATAGTACATGAATCTCTTGTGAATGCCATTAATAAAACAAAAAAGGCAAAAGAAAATATAAATAAAATAAGGCCATGGCTTCAAGATTTTAGTTTAAGAACAGTTTATACAAAAAAGATGGTTCAATCTGAGATGAAAGCTGTTTATGATTTAGGACTTTCATCTTGGATGTTATGGAATCCAGCAAATAAATATAATACAGGAGCTTTAAAACTTGAAAATAATATTTAATTTTGAGATAATAACTTAAATGATACACATACCTAAGCAAAAAAGAGAAATAGCCTTAAAGATCTTTATTTCCATAATACTTTTATTGGGAGTATTTGGTTTTGGATTTTATTCTGGTTATCATCATCAACCAGAAGTTAATAAAATATTCTCAGTTACTAATAAAAAACCAGCTTCTAAAATAGATGCTAATTTTAATCCATTTTGGAAAGTTTGGAATATTCTAAATGAAAAATCTATTTATAATAAAGACGAATCAAATCAAGATCGTGTTTGGGGAGCAACTGAAGGCTTGGCTTCTTCATTTGGAGATCCTTATACGGTCTTTTTATCACCTAAGGAAAACAAGATATTTAATGAAGAAATTCACAGTTCCTTTAGTGGAATTGGAGCAGAAATAGGAATGAAGGATAAGATTTTAACGATTATTGCTCCACTCAAAAATACTCCAGCCTGGAATGCTGGGTTGAAGGCTGGCGATAAAATAATAAAAATAAACAATATTACCACAAACAATATGAATATTGATAAAGCAATTAGTTTAATCCGAGGAAAGATCGGAACAGTAGTTACTTTAACAATTTTCCGTGGTGGAGAAAATAAAACTAGGAATATTCGTATTACAAGAGCTAAAATTAATGTTCCCGTACTCAACACTAAACTACGAAAAGATAATATTTTTGTTATTAGTTTTTATACTTTCTCTGAAAATTCAGATATTCTATTTAAAAAAGCCGTTAATGAATTTCTAAAATCTGGTTCACATAAATTAATAATTGATTTACGTGGTAATCCAGGTGGTTATCTTGATTCTGCGGTTAATATAGCTTCTTTATTTCTAAATCCTGGAAAAATTATTGTTAGTGAAAATTTTGGGAATAAAAATATTAAACCGAAAGTTTATCGTAGCCATGGACCAAAAATGTTTAATAGCAAATATTCATTTGTGGTCCTAGCTGATGGTGGTTCTGCTTCAGCCTCTGAGATTTTGGCAGGTGCTCTACAAGAACATAAAATTGCACCTCTTGTTGGGGAACAAACTTTTGGCAAGGGTTCAGTCCAAGAATTGATTAAGATAACAAATAATACATCACTTAAAGTTACAATTGCTCATTGGTTAACCCCTAATGGTACTTCAATATCAAAACATGGATTAACCCCAAATTTTGTGGTTCCATTCACTAAAAAAGATTTTAAAGATGGAATTGATCCACAATTACAAAAAGCAGTCGAAATATTAGAAGCTAAAAAATAAAAATTATATATGAAAGTTATTTTACTTACAGATGTTCCTAAAGTAGGAAATAAATATGATGTCAAAGAGTTTAAAGATGGATTTGCTCAAAACGTTTTAATTAGTCGAGGTTTAGCCGTATTAGCTACAACAAAAGCATTATCTAATTTGAAAAGCAAAATTGATATGATGGATAAAAAAAGAGTTGAAGGTATAGAAACTTTATCTAGTTTAGTAGAAAAATTGTCAGATAAAAAAATTCTCATTAAAGTTAAGTCTAATGAAAAAGGGCATCTTTTCAAGTCTGTAACAGCTCATGATGTAGCAGAAAAGATAAAAGAAATAACTGATTTTGATGTTGATGAAAAAACTCTTGTTATGGAAAATATAAAAGAAATTGGAGATTATTTGATTGTTCTTAAAAAGGGTGATTTTGAAGGGAAGTTTAAAATAGAAATAATAGCAACTAAGTAATAAGAAGACCTACAAATTTAATTTGTAGGTCTTCTTATTCTTCATTCTCTATTATCAGATAATATTTACTACTTTTTTGACAGAAGAAGATCTATCAAAACTTATTTTTCTTTTAGAACTGAATTTAACGATTCCTTCTTTTAAGGCAAAGAGAGTGTGATCTTTACCTAATCCAACATTGTTTCCTGGTAGAATTTTAGTTCCTCTCTGTCTTACTATAATAGATCCAACTTTTGCTTTTTGACCACCATAAAGTTTAGTACCTAAATATTTAGGATTTGAATCTGTTAAATTTTTGGCTGAACCTGCCGCTTTTTTATGTGCCATTTTATTTTAAATTTGAGTAAACAACTAGCTATATACAAACTGCTTACAAATGATTTATAATTAAACTTGTATGAGTATAAACAATTTTTATAATAAAATCAAGGATAATTTTACTATTAACAGACATACTATTGTGTGTTTATTAACTGTAATAATGGTGGGGTTATCTGCTTTCGGATTGGGTCAATTGTCTATTATCACTAATAACTCAAACAAAGATTCTAATATTATTATCACTGATAGGGAAGTTCAGTCAGTTCCAAACAAAAATATGAAAAGGAAAAAATATATAGCTTCAAAAAATGGTAAACTATTTTATAGGATTGAATGTTCAAGTACTAAAAAAATTTTAACAAAAAATATAATCTGGTTTGGTTCTGTAAGAGATGCCTTAGAAGCCGGGTATAAGCAATCATCGTCTTGTTAATGATTTATGAAAAAAATTTACAAAATATTAATAATTATTGTTTTTGTTTTTTTGTTTTTTTATCTGAATCAATTTTTTCATATTTATAATAAAAGTGTTGAATATTTAGGAAATAGAATTTTCTTATCTTTATATAATTATAACCAACAAGATTATAGTAGAGCTAATAAAAATAAAAATTTACTTAAAATAACAAACCTAACTCCGAAGGTTATAGAGCCAGGAATTTTGAATGTTCAGCATCATTCTTTATCATTTAATAATACTAATTTATCATCTAAAGATATCATTGATTTGACCAATCATTTTAGAAAAGAGGATGGGGGACTCAATCCATTAAAAGAAAACCCAAAATTAGATTTTACTGCAGAAGAAAAATTAAAAGATATGTTTACGAAACAATATTTTCAACATATTTCTCCTACTGGTATAGGTGTAGTTAATTTGGTTAGACAAGTATCTTATGGATATATTATTATTGGAGAGAACCTAGCTTTAGGAAATTTTAAAGACGATAAAACTTTAGTTGATGCCTGGATGGCGAGTCCTGAGCATCGGGCCAATATCTTGAATAAAAATTATTCTGAAACTGGCGTTGCTGTTGGTAAGGGTTTTTATAAAGGAGAAAATGTTTGGATAGCAGTCCAACATTTTGGCTTACCTAGAAATGTTTGTCCAACCATAAATAAAATTCTTGGAGGAATTGTAGCTACTAATGAACAGGAAATTAAAACAATGAAAAACAATTTCTCTATTCGTTTGAAAAAAATAAGTGAAGAAGTAGTTTATGAGGGTTTGACGATAAACGAACAAATTAAAAAATACAATTCGTTAGCTTTAGTTTATAATCAGTTAATTATAAATACCAAAAAAGATATAGATCAATACAACAAACAGGTTGAATCTTTTAATTCTTGCATGCATTTCTATCTTAAATAGACTGAATTATTAAGAGATATTCCATAATAGGGAGATACCATTTTTCATATAACAATGTCGCACAATATATCTTTTACGACATTAAATCAAATAAAACAACATAAATAATGACGAATCTTTATAAATAGTTTTTTATTATCTCAGCTGATTTTTTAAGTTTATCTTTTTCTTCATCAACTAGATTTATCGGCCAAGATTTCATTATTCCGTTACTACCTATAAGATTAGGATTACCTAAACAGACATCAGGAATATCAAAATCTGGCTCATTTATTCTAAAAGAAACAGGTAAAATTTTATTTTGATTAAACACTATGGCTTCAACAATATCGGTTACCACTGTGGCAATTCCATAAAAAGTTGCTCCTTTTCTCTTAATTATTTCATAAGCTTCGTTCTTAATTTCACTTTCAATAGTATCCATTTCTTCTTTCTTTAGTAAATTAGAAACAGGTTTTCCTTCTATATTAACGGTGCTCCAAGCCACAAATTCGGAATCCCCATGCTCTCCCAAGAGAAATCCTTCTATTTGTTGACTGTCCAAATTAAAACGTTTTGCCAAGTTAGACCGTAATCTAGCAGTATCTAAAGAAGTTCCAGTCCCAAAGACCTGATTGCGAGGCAATCCCGATATCTCTTGGACAAGATAAGTAATTACATCTACTGGATTACTAACTATTATTACTATACAAGTTGATTTAATTTCTCCGATTTCCTTAAAAATTGAAGTAACTATTTTTTTATTTTCTTCAGCTAAAGCTAATCTGGTCTCGCCTGGCTTTTGTGCTACTCCGGCTGTTAAAACTATAATATCCGAGTCTTTTGCATCTTTGAAATCACCGCCATAGATATTATTAGTTTCAGAGAAAGATAGCCCATCTCTAATATCTCTAATTTCACCCTCTTGCTTTTTCTTATTTATATCTATAAGAGTTATATTAGAAGCTAAGTTTTTTAACATAAGCGTATAAGCAGTAGTTGCTCCAACAGACCCGGCCCCAATAATTGATATTTTCATAAAAATTGATTTAAATTATTTTTCTATTAATAAATTTATCCTATAACTATGTGTCTATCCTCATTTTTTTCAGCAACAAGAGCAATCTTTTCCATCATTTTGACCGCTTTAACTGGAAATTTACCGCGAGCTGATTCTTCTGAAAGCATTACACCATCAGCTCCATCCAAAATGGCATAGGCTACATCTGAAACTTCAGCTCTTGTAGGGATTTCATTATCTACCATTGATTCTAACATTTGAGTCGCTACAATGACAGTCTTCCCTGCTGCTATTGATTTTTTTATGATTTGATGTTGAACAAATGGAATTTCTTCCAAAGGAAACTCATTACCTAAGTCTCCCCTAGCGACCATAATCATATCACTTTCTTTTATAATTGAGTCAATATTATCTACAGCTTCTTTTCTTTCAACTTTAGCTATAATTTTTTGATTTCCACCAAATTTTTTAATTAAATTTCTCAACTCAACAATATCACTTCCCTTACCAACAAAAGACATAGCAATATAATCGAAATTATGTTCAACTCCAAATTTTAAATCCTCGATATCTTTTTTAGTAATTATTTCTTCATTTCCACCGAAATGATGTTCACTGCCAGTTTGAACTCTAGGGCCAGATAAATCTTGAATAACCTTTACTTCAATATTTAGATTTTTAGATATTTCTCTAACTAACTTTATATAACGAGCATATTCTTCATAATTTCCCCACGAAAAATTAAATCGTATCATATTCATATGGCTCTTGATTAACTCAGTTAATATTTCTTTAGTATTACAAGCAGGACCAATTGTAGCAATTATAAATGTTTTTGATCCAATGTTTTTATTCTCCATATTTTTTTTATTTAAAATTATCTTTTAATAATATTATTCTATCAGAAACTTTATTTCTAATTACATTTAGTATTATACATCAATAATAGTATTTATTACAAATTAATCTAGCTAGGATATCAATATTTTCTAAATTTTAATTTCTCTTTTTAGTTAAGTAATATTTTCGTTTTATTTTAGAAAAACGTTCAATAGAATAACGAAGCATAGTTCTTGGCATTTTAGTAGAATAAACGTCCAAAAATGTCTCTAATCTCGCTTGAGAAACCTTTTTACCTACTTCTCTAAGCATCCAACCACAAGCTTTGTGTATAAGGTCTTCTTGGTCATTTAGAAGTATTTTAACAATTTTAAACGTCCAAATAAACTCTCCATTATTTATAAAAGCAAAAGTTGAAACAATGGCAATTCTTCGCTCCCAGAGATTTTTAGATTTAGCTAATTTTTCTAGAATTCTTTTATCTTTATTTAGTAAATAATCTCCTACTATGCAATGAGCAGATATATCTACCAACCCCCAGCTATTAATATAATTAGTATGATTTAAATAAAAACGATATAGTTTTTGATTATCAGAATTAAATTTTGAGGTTAATTTATTATTATATTGATGAATCAAAATCAAAAGAGCAACAAATTTAATTTCATCATATTTGTTTTTTAAAAGTTTATCAATTTCAAGTAAACTAAGGTTCCCGTATTTTTTAGCTATTAAACGAAGATCCGATACTCTGATTCCTAAAAATTTATTTTTTTCTCCATATTGTCCCTTACCCGTTTTAATAAATCTTAAAGAACCTAATGCTAATTGAGGATTTGCTTTTCTTTTTAATTCTTGAAGTAATTTTGGTAATTTAGCCATTATTATATTATATAAAGATATTGAATTAAATTATTCCCTATATTTCCTTTTTCTCCATTTATCAGCAACCTTAACCCTAGTTAAAGATCGTTCCAGCTCAGATTCAAAGTGTTCAAAATCAACAATTTCATTATTTTCAGCTTGTCTTTTTAATTCTTTGGCTTTGGCTTTTGCTTTTTCAATTTCCTCTTCAGAAATTTCTGAAATATGTTCAGCAAAATCAGCTAAAATAGCGACAATTGTTTTATTTTTTTCTTTTCTTACTTCAACAAAACCACCAACAACGGCTATTGGGATATTTTCTCCTTCAGAAATAGCGACAATACTACCAGAAGACAATGCAGTAATAATTGGAATATGCTCTGCTAAAACCGTGATTTCTCCTTCTGTTGTTGGAATAGTAACACTATCAATTCGCTCATCTAGGATTAGACGTTCAGGAGTAACAATTTTTAATTGTAATTTTTTTGCCATATAACTCTATAAAGCACCCTTCATATAAAAATCATTTTCAGACTTATCATCATGTTTACCCTCAAGAATTTCTTTAAATGAACGAATTGTTTCTGATAAAGGAACATATTGACCAGGAGTACCAGTAAATTGTTCTGCGACAAAGAATGGTTGTGACAAGAATTTTTGAATTTTACGAGCACGAGATACGAGAGCTTTATCTTCTTCTGATAATTCTTCCATTCCTAAAATTGCGATAATATCTTGAAGATCTTTATATCTCTGTAGAACTCTTTGTACTTCACGAGCAACTTCGTAATGATCTTTACCAACGATATGAGGGTCAAGAATAGTTGAGGAAGAATCAAGAGGATCAACGGCTGGATAAATACCAATTTCAGAAAGTGAGCGGCTTAATACTACAGTTGAATCAAGATGAGAGAAAGTCGTTGCTGGAGCAGGATCAGTTAAGTCGTCAGCCGGAACATAAACAGCCTGCACTGAAGTTACAGAACCTTTATCCGTAGAAGTAATTCGTTCTTGCAAGTTTCCCATTTCTGTAGCCAAAGTAGGTTGATAACCAACAGCAGAAGGAATTCTTCCAAGTAAAGCAGATACTTCAGATCCAGCTTGAGTAAAACGAAAGATATTATCTATAAAGAATAAAACATCTTTTTTTTCAACATCACGAAAATATTCAGCCATAGTAAGACCAGAAAGAGCTACTCGTAAACGAGCCCCAGGTGGTTCATTCATTTGTCCAAACACCATGGCAACTTTTGGAAGTACTCCTGATTCTTTCATTTCATGATATAAATCATTACCTTCACGAGTTCTTTCTCCTACTCCGGCAAAAACAGAATATCCTCCGTGATTAGAGGCGATATTGTGAATAAGCTCTTGAATAATAACCGTTTTACCGACTCCAGCTCCGCCAAAAAGTCCAACTTTTCCGCCCTTAAGAACAGGACAGATTAAGTCAATAACCTTAATTCCTGTTTCAAGAATTTCAATTTTTGTAGCCTGAGATATAAAATCTGGAGCTTTACGATGAATTGGTAAAGTATTATCAGAATTTTCCAAAGTTTTTCCATCAATAGGTTCACCTAAAACACTAAACATTCTTCCGAGTGTATTTTTTCCAACCGGAACAGATATAGGAGCTCCTGTAGCAATTACTTTTTGTCCCCGAGAAAGTCCATCAGTAGAACCCATAGCCACTGAACGTACTGTATCATCTCCAATATGTTGTTCAACTTCTAAAACAATTTTTTCATTATTGTTCATTACCACCAAAGCACTATAGATATCAGGGACATCTCCTTCAAACATAACATCTACGACTGGACCAATAATTCTTTTTATAATACCTGTTTTTTCCATAAATAATTTTTAATAATTAATAATAATTTTTTAATTTACAGTTGCCATCCCAGCACTTATTTCTGATATTTCCCTGGTAATTCCAGATTGTCTAGCCTTATTGAACATTAGAGTTAAATCATCTATCATATCTCCAGCGGCTTCACTTGCATTTTTCATTGCTACCATTCTTGATGATTGTTCTGAAGCATTTGATTCAAGAACCATTTGGTAAACTTGCATTCTAACTAATTTTTCTGCTAGAGAATTTAAAAGTTTATTTACATCTCCTTCAAATAAATATAACTGCTTATTTTTATTTATAGAAATATCTTCAGAATTTTCATTGATTTTCTCTCTTGAAGAATTATCCAATTCTTCAATAACTTCTTCTAAATTATCCCTTGATATAGGTAAAAGTTGTTTTATATTAGCTTTTTGACTTAATGCTGAGATGAAATCCGTATAAGCGATATAAATTTTTTTATAGTTATTATTTTTAAATTCATTTGTTAAAAAAATTGAAAGCGGAGTAATTTTTTTAAGATTCACATCTTCAGAAAAATCACTAAATGTAGCAATGATATTTTGTCCAATTCTACGCATTGCACTATCACCTTTTTTACCAACACTAACAATATCAACATCAGATAATTTTATTTCTTTTAACATTGAGATTGATTTTTTTATTATTTGAGAATTATATCCACCACAAAGTCCCCTATTAGATGTAATCAAAACAATTAATATTTTTTTATCAATTAATTTTTTATCAGAATTTATAAAAAAAGGGTTAGTAATATCTTCCATTTGGGAGATATCAGATTCTGAGATAGAAGTTAAAATATCCCATGAATAAGAAGCATAAAGGCGCGATGATAAAGTCTGAGAAACAGCCCTTTTCATTTTGGAAGCAGCAACCATTTCCATTGCCTTAGTTATCTTTTTTGTGCTTTTAACACTTTTTATTCTTCTTTTTATTTCTTTTGTTCCAGTCATATTAATTATTTGATAAATGAGTCTGTAAATTCTTTTATTGTTTTTATTAATTCGGATTCTCCAGCTTCAGTCCACATTTTTTCTGTATTTATTTCTTTATAAAACGTTTTTGCATTTCTTTTAGCATATTCAATTAGACCTTCCTCAAATTCTTTAATTTTATCAATATCAATTTTATCCATATATCCTTTTGTCAGAGCATAAAGAGTTACAACTTGATCTTCTGTTCCAACTGGTGCATATTGTGGTTGTTTAAGAACCTCAACTGCTCTTTTACCTCGCTCTAATTGATTTTTAGTATTTTCATCAAGGTCTGAACCAAACTGGGCAAAAGCTTCAAGTTCTCTAAATTGAGCCAAATCAAGTTTCAATGTTCCTGAAACTTTTTTCATCGCCTTAATCTGGGCAGACGATCCTACTCGAGAAACAGAAAGCCCCACATTAACAGCCGGTCGGATTCCTTTATAAAATAAATCTGTTTCAAGAAAAATTTGTCCATCTGTAATTGAAATAACATTCGTTGGGATATAAGCAGAAACATCTCCTGATTGAGTTTCAATAATTGGTAGAGCCGTAATAGACCCTCCTCCATATTCTTTGTTTCTACGACAAGCACGTTCAAGTAAACGTGAATGCAAATAAAATACATCTCCAGGAAAAGCTTCACGCCCTGGTGGACGACGAAGTAATAATGATATTTCACGATAAGCTACAGCATGTTTTGAGAGATCATCATAAATAATTAGAATATCTTTACCTTGATCCATGAAATATTCGGCGATTGCAATTCCAGCATAAGGAGCAATATAAGCTAAAGCTGCTGATTCTGATGCTCCAGCAGAAACGATAATAGTATATTCCATTGCTCCACCTTCTTCTAAGCGAATTTGAAGTTTTCGTAGTTTAGAATCTTTTTGGCCAATTGAAACATAAATACAAATCATATCTTGACCTTTCTGGTTTAAAATCGTATCAATAGCAATTGCAGTTTTACCAGTTTGTCTATCTCCGATAATAAGTTCACGCTGTCCTCGTCCAATTGGGATAAGAGTATCAATTGCTTTAATACCTGTTTGGACAGCTTGACTGACAGATTCTCGTGTAATCACTCCAGGAGCTACTTTTTCAATAGGATTATAATCATTAGTTCTGATTTTAGCCTTACCATCAATCGGTTCACCAAGAGCATTCAAAACTCGGCCTATTTGGAGAGAAGAAACAGGGACTTCAAGAATTTTACCAGTTGATTTAACTTCGTCACCTTCTCTAATTTTTGAGAAATCTCCTAAAATAATAACTCCAACAGAATCTTCTTCAAGATTCAAAGCTACTCCTACCTCACCATTTTGGAACGATACCATTTCAGAAGCTTTTAAATCAGCTAAACCAGATAACTTAGCGATACCATCAAATACCTCAACAACATGTCCAATTTTTTCAAATTTAGTATCCTCTTTGAATTTTTCTATTTGCTTTCTTAAATTTTCTACGATATTATTTTTTGCCATATTTTAATTTTCTATTAGATAGGTTTGTAATTTATTAATTTTATTATAAAGAGTTGTATCTAATATCTCGTCTCCAATTTCTATCTTAATTCCGCCTAGTAACTTTGAATCTTCATTGATTGTTAATTTTACCTCCTTAGATTTATACTTCTTTTTAATAAACTCTTCAATCCCTTTAATTAGCTCATTAGAAATTTTAGAACGACTACTTATTTTAATTCTAGTTATTCTATTTGCCTCATCTATTATTTCTCCAAGGGCCGATAGAATTTTGTCGGATTTATTTAGCATCTGTTTCTTATTAAGAAATATTATAATATTTTCCACTAAAATATTTAACTCCTCCTCATCTTTTCCTTTTGATGATTCATATATTGCATATGCTAAATTTTTGATTGTTATTGCCATAGAATTATTTATTTATTTTTTGTACAATTTTTTCATTAAAAGATTCATCAGGATTTAATTCCAATAATTTCTCAGTAGCTGTAACGACCAGAGAAACAATCTCATTTTTTGCTTCTTCTACCATTTTTACTTTTTCTGATTCAAGAACTTTTTTACCATTAACTATCATTATATCTACGTCTTGTTTGGTTGATTGTATAATTTGATTTTTATTAGCCTCAGCTTCCTTTTTTCCATCTTGAAAAATTTTATTAGCTTCTATTCGAGCCTTAGATAAAATAGAATCATATTCTTTTTGAGTTTTATCTAATAATTCAGCATTAGTTTTTGCATCATTAATTCCCTTCTCAATTCTTTCCGTGCGCTCATTCATTAATTTTTTGATAGGTTTAAGTGTCAAATAATATATAAAACCAATAACAACAACAAAATTAATAGTTTGAGCTAACAGGATTCTCCAGTCAATATGAAATGTTTGAATAAATGAATGCATAATGTATATATTAACGTATTTAAGAAACAATGAAATTAAAAAGTTTTCGCTCCTTATTCCTAGCCATTTTAATCAAAAGACAAATGACTAGATATAAATAGCCAAACTATGTAATTGAGAACGCTATAACCAACGCATAAATGGCAACTGCCTCAGCGAAAGCTAGAGCAATAAGCATAGGCACAAAAACTTTATTAGAAGCTTCAGGATTACGGCCAATAGCTTCCATTGCCTTTGCTCCTATCATGCCAATTCCAATACCTGGCCCAATGGCACCAAGTCCGATAGCTATTGCTTTTGCAAGTGTTGATATATCCATATTTTTTTTACTAATTAATTAATAATAATTGACCTTTTATCACAATAGAATTAATGCCCACTGATTAATTTACTTTCTTTTTTATGCTCTTCCTCTTCTTCCTCTTCTTCTAAACTAGCTATTGTGTAATAAACTAAAGTTAAGATAGCAAATATAAAGGCTTGAATGAGTCCAACAAAAATTTCAAGTAATAAAAAAGGTGTTGGTAATACATAAGCGATTATTGCTCCCATTGAGGCTAATAAAACTTCACCAGCAAAAACATTTCCAAAGAGACGGAAAGATAGTGAAGCAACTTTAGCAAATTCCCCTATAAACTCAATTAGTCCAACGATAAACATAATTGGAGCTACCATTAAAACCATTGGGTCTTTTCGAATCTTGGTAAAAATTTTGCCAAGACTTCTTAGATTAACATATTTATTGATAGTTTTCCATAGTCCAATTGAAGTAATGCCAAAAATATTAGCACCAACAACTGATAAAACAGCTAAAGCCAAGGTTCCATTTATATCAGCAGTACCACTACGAATAAATGGAATAAATACTTTACCATGTTCACTCATTTCAACAAAACCAAAACCTCCTAAAGGTAAAATACCTATCCAATTATTTAAGAGAACAATTATAAAGATACTAAAAACAATTGGGAAAGCTTGGTCAGTAATTTTACGATTATTTGTGACTTGGTCACACAATAATTCCGATTCCTCAATTATAATTTCAGATAAGTTTTGAATACCTTTGGGAATTTGTTTAATTTTGAATTTAATAATTATAGTAACAAAAATAATAATTACTACAACAATCCAGCTAGTAAACAAAGAATTTGTTACCGTAAAACTCCCGATATTAAAAATAGGTTCAGCAAAAAGGGTTGGATTATGGGATATTTCAGTTCTCATATTTTTAACAGCCAGAAAATTTCGATTATTAGCAACTTGAGAGATCATAAATTATTATTTTTTATCTTTAACTTCTTTCTCAACATTTTTCATATATTTTGAGAGATTTCTCCAGATTAAAATAATTGATATTAAAAAAGCGATTAAAGTTAACCCTAAAAATATCCAAGGTGTCGTATGATATTTATCATCAAGGTATTTACCTATATATAAAGCCAAAATAATAGGTATTACCGTTGAAGTAAATATCCTAAAAAATAAGGCTAATCCAGGTTCCCACCAAGGTTTTTTATTCTTTTTATTATCCATATCTTAAAACAAGACTTTAAAGTCAGCTATACTTTAACAAATAATTGCGATATTTTCAAGTTTTTGCTATATTAATCCAAGTGCTTTATATTCTAATGTGTAATTTATTTTATTATGATAGAATACTAATTAATTATATGTTTTCTTGCGTGTGTAGTTCAGGGGTAGAACGCTGTCCTGATAAGACAGAGGTCCTTGGTTCGATTCCAAGCACACGCACACTATAAAAATAAAATCCCTTACTCTTTTGAGTAAGGGATTTTATTTTTTAAGATTATTATCTTTGTTGACGAGGTTCCATAGGGCGAGCTTCGTTTACGGTAAGATTACGACCTTCGTAATCTTTTCCGTCATACATTGAGATAGCCTTTTCAGCATCAGCGTCGTTTTCCATTTCAACGAAGCCAAAACCTTTTGAGCGACCGGTCATTTTATCCATAATAATAGTTGCTGAGATAACTGGACCTACAGCTTCAAAATGAGTCTTAAGCTCATCATTAGTAGTCTGATAAGGAAGACCACCTACATATAATTTCTTTGCCATATATGACAATATGCTTGTAAAATTTTACTTTAGAAATACAATTTTACAAAAATTAACTTTCCGATTCGAATTCGGATTCCGATTTTTAAGTCGGAGATTTATAAATGTAATCGCATAAGCCGATTTTCATCTACATACCTCAATGTTTAACACATACGAAGAATGAAATAAATACCAAAACATAAGCAAACTACTATCGTCTAGCATAACATAAGTAAAGATAAATAACAATAGTTCGCATATATTATATAATTTTGTCAAATCCAGTTCTATTTAACGTTGTTTTTCTTCTTCTTGTAAAGCATTTATAATTTTATCTATATCCCCTTCCATTATTTTAGGGACATTAGACCATGATTGTTTGATGCGATGATCTGTTACTCTATCTTGTGGAAAGTTATATGTTCTTATTTTTTCAGAACGGTCAGCTGTCCCAATTTGGTTCTTACGATTTTGAGAATATTTTTTTGCTTCTTCTTCATCTTTTTTTACCTGTAATTTTGAAGCTAAAATTATCATAGCTTTTTCTCTATTAGCCAATTGATTTCTTTCAGTAGTACAACGTACATCAATACCTGTTTCTTTATGAATTAGTCTAACGGCCGTTTCTACCTTATTCACATTCTGTCCCCCTGCCCCGCCCGATCTTGAATATTCAATATCTATATCATTAGGATTAATTATTATTTTTGTCTTCTTTTTTAAGGGTAATATTGCTACTGAAGCTGTAGAAGTATGGATTCGTCCATTTTTTTCTGTTGCAGGGATTCGTTGGACTCGATGAACGCCTGTCTCATGTCTTAAAAGTTTATAAGCATCTCTACCTTTTATTTCAAAGGAAGCCTCTTTATAACCTCCAATATCATTACTAGATTCGTTTATAGCTTTCCAAGTCCATTTTTTATTTTCTGTAAATCTTTCATACATTCGTGCTAATTCCCAAGCAAACAAAGAAGCTTCATCTCCTCCAGCTCCAGCTCTGACTTCTAATATAATTTCATTAGAGTATTCTTCGTCTTCTTCATCTTTTTTAAGAATTTCTTCTAACTGTTTTTCAATAATATTTTTTTGAAGATTAATATTTTTTAATTCTTCGTTAACTAAATCATACATAGACTTGTCTTGTTCTAATATTTCATTAACTTTTTTTTCCTCATTACAAAGACGCTCATATTCTTCAACAAAATAATTAGTCTTTTTATCCTTTTTTAATTGTTCTAAATTTAAAGTCATATTAGATATTTAAATTATAACAAATAAAAAACACAAAATATATTCTTTGTTGTTTGTTTAACTTAATTTACAAACTCCCATTAAAAATAACATTTTGTGTTTTTTATTTATTTTTTAAGTTTTTTTGATGCAGCTACTCTTTTTTTGAAACGATCCACGCGACCAGCTGTATCAAGAATTTTTTTATTACCAGTATAAAATGGATGACAGGCACTACAGACCTCAACTTTAATTTCATCCATCACCGAACCAACTACAAAACTTGCCCCACAAGCGCAAGTCACTTTTGCTTTATTATTATATTTTGGATGTATATCTTTTTTCATAAGTAATTTGTATCTTATCACACCTCTTTAATATTGGCAAATAAATGCGCAAGAACCGTTCTTGCGCATTTCAATGAAATCACTATTTTTTAGTTACTCCATATTTCTTTAAATAATTAATATCACTTTGTATTTTATCTCTCAAACTTATAACTCTTCTAGAATATGAACAATTTGAACCTCCAGAACCATAATATCTGCAAGCTGCTTTTTTCTGTGCGCTAGTACTAGTTCCTTTTGCTCCTAGGTCTGTTAGATAAAGAGATGAAGCGATAAAAGCATCTTTTGCCGACCATGGATTTGCAGGTTTTGAGCCAGTGATAGCAGAAACTCTTTTTTCAAACAATTTCCAAGTTGAGGGAATAAATTGTGCTGGCCCCATAGCTCCTCCATAGCCTTTTATCCCAGCAATAGGGCAAGAGACAACAGTTTTGAAAGCATTAAACCCTAAACTATTAGTGATTTCTAAGAATGGTGGCACATCACGTTTAACATTCATAAGATTAGGCCATATTTTTCCAGTACTACTGATTCCCCTTCCTGTTGAGGAATTCGTCAAATAACATTTACCTACATTTGCCCCAAGTCTGCTCTCTTGAGTTAAAATGGCCAATAAGAAAGCAGGATCTATTCCTGTTCTAGCTTGAGCATCTTCAGCATAAGATAAAGCAAGAGCAAATTTTATAGGAGATGAACCACCTGCTAATTGGAAAAGTCTAGCCTTTATATCCCTTGCCCTTTTTTGCCTATCTATTATTATATTTTGATACTTAGATTCTTTTTGTTTTGATGTAATTAAAAGCTGTTTTTTATTAGATTCATTCACAGATACCTTTTTTTGATCTCTCTCTAAGGCTGTCTTAACATTAAGTTCAACATTTTTTTGTTTTTGTAAATCTATTTTCTGATATTCTGCTTTCGTTTTTATTCCCCTTATGCTATCTATAGAAACTCTTATCTCTTGTTTAATAGAATCATAGGCTTCTAAATCACTATAAAAACTAGACAGAGTATTGTTAGAAAATAATAAATCTATCAAATTTTCATTATCTATTTCATTTGTGTTACGAAGTAACTGAGCTAACGATTTTTTTTTATTTTCTATTTTTTGAGATAAAGTTTCTATTGTAGATATTTTATAATTTATTGATGATTTCAATCTATCTATTGCAGATATACTAGACCTAATTTTTAGATTAAGTGTTCTTATTTGACCTGTGAGATAATTAAGATCTCCCTTTATAGTTCCTGTTTGTTTTTGTTGAGAACTTAATTGTTGTTTATAAACTGCTACTTGAGCTAATAATATATTTAATTCATTCTGGCAGTATTGTCTTTGAGCTTTAGTAGAACTACTATTTAAATCTGTAACACAATTAAATGACGAAGAAACTTTGGGAATTCCTACTAACACTAAAAGCAAAACGACAAAAAATATAAAAATACTTCTTTTCATATTATTTTATTGTATCATATTTTATTATTTTTATATTATAACTATGTGGTAGTAACTTCAGCTTTTGTTCCTTCTGTTTCTTCATCTTTTTCTTCATCTTTTTTACCTTTTTTATCAACTTCAATAGAAGATAAATCAACTGGAGCTTCTTCCTTTTCTTCTATTTCTTCTTCTTTAATTGGGGCTATAATAGCAACTACTTCATCTTCATCTGTTAACATTTTAACTCCACTGGGTAAAGATATATTTTTTGCATGAATCTGAAAATCTAATTCAATTAAAGGAGAAAGATCTACAATTATTTGGCTAGGAATATTTCCAGGCAAAGCTTCAACTTCAAATTCATGAAGAACTTTAATAAGAACACCGAGACCATCTTTTTCAGCTGGAGCTGTACCTTCAAATTTAATAGGAACACTAACTTCAATTAGTTTATTCATATCAACAACAAGAAAATCTATATGAACTAGTGATTCACTAACAGGATGAACTTGTATTTCATGAATTAAAACATTGAATTTCTTTTTAGTTTTTAGTTTTTGATCTTCTATTTCAAGAATGATTGTGCCAGTTTCTCCAGCAATTTTATATATTTTTTCAAAAGCGATATTTGAAACGTAGATAATTGTATTTTCCACTTGAGCGCCATAGACAACAGCTGGTACCATACCGTTATTTCGTATATCTACAAGCTTGTCTGACTTACTTCGCTTTGTTGCGGTTAGTGTATTCATAGGCTGGATGATAACACTATAAATGCTTGTTTGCAAGCATTTATAGTGAAAGGTAGCAAGAACGGTTCTTGCTACCTTTAGGAAAATAAAATGTTTTACAAATTATTGAATAGTCTTAATCGTTGTTCTACAACTTTTTCTACGGCTTCAACTGCTCCTTCTAAAAATCTATAAGGAGCTACCTCATTGGGATTTTCTGCTAGTGATTTCTTAAGTGCTTCCTTATATGCAACGCGAATTTCTGTATTTATATGAATTATAGAGATTCCAGCTTCAATTGCTTTTTTAAAATCTTCATCAGAGATTCCTGAACCACCATGTAAAACGAGTGGAACACCACAAGTTTCTCTAATTTTTTTTATTCTTTCTATGTCCAATTTTGGATTTCCTCCTTTTACCATTCCATGAATATTTCCAACCGAAGGAGCAAGTAAGTCTATTCCAGTTTGTTCTACAAAATATTTTGCATCTTCTGATTTTGTCATTGTCTTTTCACTTACTCCTTCAGGAATTTCATCTAATAATTTTGAAGATTTACCTATGAAACCAAGTTCTGCTTCTATTAAAATATCTCTATCTTCTTTTTTACTTAATTCTTTTGCATATTCAACACATTTTTTTGTCAGAACGATATTCTCTTCCAGTGATAATGTGACTGCATCAATAATGGCTGAGTTGTATCCAGCATCAAGAGCATTTTTAACTCTTTCAAAACTATAATGATGATCAGCGTTTAAGAAGATAGGAAAATTATTCTTTTCGCGCATCTCTTTGACTAAAGCTGAGATTTCATCTTTACCAACAAATTTCTCTTCCCCTTCTGAAACTCCTATAATAATTGGAATATTTTCTCCTGTTTCTATTGATAATTTTTTGACAGCATTATAAATACCATGTAAAGCTTCTAAATTAGAAACATTAAAATGTCCAATAGCTACTTTCTTATTACTTGCTTCTTTTATATATTCTCTTAAATTTTTCATTTTACTATTATATCACAAATAATATGATATAATAGTAACTATGAGTAAAGAAATTGATTTTTTAGCTGTCGGTGATATAGTCACTGAACCTTTTATAAAGATTATAGATGCGAAAGTGACTTGTGATTTGAATAAAGAACATTGTATGATTTCTCTTCGCTTTGGAGATAAGATACCCTACGAATCAGCAGAAGTTTTTAGGGCTGTCGGGAATAGTCCTAACGCTGCCGTTTCTGCTGCCAGACTTGGTCTTAATTCTTATTTAATTTCATATCTTGGAGAAGATAATATAGGTAAAGAAAATGCTGCCTCGTTAGTTAGTAATAATGTTAATATTGATTATATGGAAATAGTTCCTGGAATGACTTCCAATCAACATTTTGTGCTTTGGTATGATACAGAAAGAACTATTTTAGTTAAACATAATGAATATCCATATTCTTTCCCCATGGACTTACCAGAACCTAAATGGATATATCTTTCTTCCTTGGCTAAAAATTCAATTGAATATCATCATCAAATAGAAAAATATCTAACAGAACACCCTAAAGTAAAATTAGCATTTCAGCCTGGAACTTTTCAGATAATGCTTGGAGCAGAAGCATTGAAAAATATTTACAAAAGGAGTGAACTTTTTCTTAGTAATAAAGAAGAAGCTCAAAGAATTCTTAATACTGAAGAAGATGATATTGTTAAACTTATGAGTATGATAAGAGGTCTTGGTCCTAAAATAGCTGTTATAACTGACGGTATGAACGGGGCTTATGCAAGTGATGGAGTTGATGCTTGGTTTATGCCCGTCTACTTACATAATCCATATGAGAGGACAGGAGCTGGAGATGCTTTTGGTTCAACTTTTTTATCAGCCCTAATTTTAGGAAAAACTATTCCCGAAGCTTTAACTTGGGGGCCGATTAATGCTATGTCTGTAGTTCAGAAAGTTGGGGCTCAAGCTGGACTTTTGTCTCGAGAGAAATTAGAAGAAATTTTGAAAAGTGCTCCTGAGAACTATAAACCTAGTAAATTAAATTAAAAATTAAAAAACGAACAGGACACTAAATGAAAAACCTATCTTGTTAGATAGATTTTTTATTTAGTGTCTCTATAATAGTTTCTATTATAGACGATGTATCTATTTTATAATGTTTATAAAGTTCTTCAGCTGTGCCAGATTGACCAAATTCATCTTTTACTCCTACAAAGTTAATAAGAGTCGGATAATTTTCTGCTAAACATTCAGCAACTGCACTACCTATTCCTCCAATGATTTGATGATCTTCCACAGTTACTATTGCTTTCGTTTCTTTAGCTAAAGAAATTATAGCTTCTTTATCAAGCGGTTTAATTGTAGAAAGATTCATGACTTTTATTTTAAGACCCTTTTCTTTTTCTAAGAATTTAGCAGCCATTAAAGTATCATAAATAATTGGACCGGTAGCGATAATTCCAATTTGAGCTAAACCTATTTCAGGAACAAATAAGATATTAGCTTTACCTATTTCAAACGGAGTGTCATCTGTAGTAATTATTGGAGTTTTTAATCGCGTTAATCTCAAATATGTTGCCTCTGGTGTTTTAGATATGGCAATGGTTGATTTCTTGGCTTCTATAAAATCACACGGGGAAATAACAACCATATTAGGTAAAACACGAGTTAGGGCTATGTCTTCCAAAGCTTGATGACTTCCTCCGTCAGCTCCAACTGAAAGTCCTGCATGTGTACTAGCTATTTTAACTGGGCGATTGTTATAACAGATAGTTGTTCTAATTTGTTCCCAGTTTCGACCTGGGCTAAAAATAGCAAAAGAAGAAATGAATGGAATTTTACCCATTGCTGCCATTCCAGAAGCAACACTAGCTAGATTTTGTTCAGCCACTCCAACTTCTATAAATCTTTCAGGAAATTTTTCAGCGAAAAGATTCATCCTAGTTGATTCGCTTAAATCAGCGCAAAGTCCAACAATATTTTTATTTTGTATACCAGCCTGAAGTAGCCCATTGCCAAATCCTTGGCGAGTAGATTTATTGACAACATCGCCATTAAAAATTTTGGGGTTTAATTTTAGTTTTTGATTAAGCATAAATTAAAAATTATTATCTAATTCTAATAAAGCTTCTTCAGCTTGTTTTTTATTGGGGACTACTCCATGCCAATAATAATTATTTTCAAAAATAGAAACTCCGCAACCTGGAATTGTATGAGCTATTATGACAGATGGTTTATCTTTTTTTTCTTTAGCTATTTGAATTGCATTATTGATTTCTTTAAAATTATGCCCATCTACTTCTTGAACATCCCAATTAAAGGAACTCCATTTATGCATGATATTATTAAGGGGCATAATATCTTCAGTAAAACCGCCTATCTGGATATTATTACGATCAATAATGACTATTAAATTATCTAATTTATTTTTACCAGCTAACATAATTGCTTCCCATACCTGACCTTCGTCAAGTTCTCCATCACTCATTAAACAATAAATTGTTTTAGTTGAATCTTTATCCATTTTTAATGATAAAGCCATTCCAATAGCTTGAGAAAGGCCCGAACCAAGTGGTCCAGAAGAAGTTTCTAAAAATGGTAAAAATTTACGATGAGGATGACCTTGTAAACGCGAACCGAATTTCCTTAAAGTTAGCAATTCATTGATTGGGAAATATCCCGAATGAGCCATTGTTGCATATAAAACTGGACAAATATGGCCGTTTGAAAGAACTAACCTATCTCTTTCTGGCCATTCTGGTTTTTTAGGATTATGTATAAGTATATGAAAGTAAAGTAAAGTAAAAATATCAGCCATACCAAGTGATCCGGCTGTATGTCCCGAACCAGCTTCAAAGAGCATTCTGATAATACTTTTACGAATTTCTCTTGCTTCAATTTTTAGCTTTTTGATTTTTTCTTCAGTTAACGGTTGCATGTTTATATTCTATCAAAATAAAAATTAGAAAACTATAATAATCTAAAAAATTCAATTGAATCTTGTAAATTATAACTTTCATTCAGAGCAGATCCAATAACTAAACGATTAGCTCCAGCTTCAACTAAAGCTTTAGCTGTACTTTTATTAACACTTCCATCTACACTGATGACTAATTTCGGATATTTTTGACGAAGAGAAGAAATTTGTTGTAAAACTCTTTCATCAAATTTTTGACCCTGAAAACCTATTTTTTCAATACCCATACATTGAACAAAATCAATATTCGGGATAAATAATTTTAGATCATCTATTGGAGTAGTTGTATTTAAGGCTATACCAATTTTAACATTTTCTCTGACATACATATCAATACCTTCTAAAAATTCCTTAAATATATCTTTATTATCCTCTGCTTCAATATGAAAAATTATTCTTTCAGCTCCAAGCCTTAGAAAAAAATCAAATTGTTCATGCCCATTTTTTACCATTAAATCAAATTCAAAATTTATTTTATCCCAATATGGCATCCCCTCTTCTTCGTTTATAATATCAGTAATACTTTTTTCATCATCCGTATGCATAGGCCAAGAAATAGGTGCAACGAATTTACCATCACAAATATCTATCTGAACTATAGGAGTTGCACTTATGTAGTGCGAAAGTTTATTATTTAATTCTTTGAAATTTTCAGCAATTATTGCTGGTATTATTTCTGTCATAGTTAAATATTTTATATTTCTGATTCTATTTTATTGATTCTTCTAATATGTCGTTCTTCATTTGAGAATGGAGTTTCAATGAAAATTTTAACAGCTTCTTTTGCTTCATCTTCTTTTATAAATCTAGCACCTAAAGATAAGATATTGGCATTATTATGTTCTCTAGATAATTCAACAATTTTGAAATTACCGCCATAATAAACTACAGCTCTTATTCCTTTTATTTTGTTAGCAGAGATAGCTTCACCTTGTCCAGAACCACCTAAAATTATCCCCATATCATTTTCATTTTGAGACACTTCTTTAGAAACTGGTACTATAAAATCTGGATAATCATCATCTTCATTTAAAGAAAAAGCCCCCTTATCTATTACTTCTAATTTAAGATCATCACCGATATATTTTTTAAGCTTTTCTTTCAATTCATATCCAGCATGATCAGATCCAATATAGATTTTTGTAATTGTAATCATACTCATAGATTATGACTCTTGAATTTAGAATTCTTATTTTATAGATTGACCTGTTTTAATAACATGATCTACTAGAGTATAAGTATATCCCATTTCATTATCATACCAACCAAGAACTTTAACTAAGTTACCGTCTACTACACGTGTCATTTCCAAATCGGCAATAGAAGCATGGCTTTCTCCTAATATGTCAGATGAGACTAAATGATCTTCCGTCACGCTAAATAATTTCTCCCATCGCGGATCTTTAGCTGCTTTTTTTAATATGTCATTTATTTCCTCTTTAGTTGTATTCTTTTTTGCAACAAATGTAATATCAACAATTGATCCGGCAATAACTGGAACTCTAAGAGAAATACCATCAAATAATCCTTTCAATTCAGGAAAAGCTTTTGTCACAGCAATAGCAGCTCCGGTTGATGCAGGTATTATATTTTGTGCTGCAGCTCTACCAGCACGAAGATTTTTTTTGCTTGGTCCATCTATAAGTGATTGAGAAGCAGTATAACCGTGAACAGTATTAAGAATAGCTTTTTCTATCCCAATAGATTCATGTAAGATTGCAATTAGTGGACTAGATGCATTAGTTGTACATGATCCATTAGAAGTGATATCACAAGTGCCAAATTTATTTTCATTGACTCCAAGTAATATTGTTTCCCCGTCGGTTTCACTTTCACCCTTAGCTGGAGCTGAAATTACAACTTTTTTAGCACCTTGTTTCAAATGAAAATTAGCTTTATCGTAAGAAGTAAATAATCCTGTTGATTCAATCACAACATCAACCTCAAATTCTTTCCATGGAAGTTTTGCTGTATCTCTTTCTGAGATGAATCTAATTTTTTTACCATCAATTATCAAATCGTCTGATGTTGTTTCTACTTTATGTTTCCAATCATGATAAACCGTATCATGACGAAGTAAATATGATAAACTTTCAATTGAACCAAGATCATTAATTGCTACTATTTCAATCTCAGGTCTATCCCAAGCAATTTTTAAAAATGCACGACCTATCCTACCAAAACCATTTATAGCTACTTTAATTGTTTTATCCATAATAATATATTGATTAATTAATAATAAATAATTTTAACTTAATAATTCTTTTAATAATTTTTGAATTAACATCGGGTCAGCACTACCTTTTGTTTCTTTCATGATTTTACCAACCAATGACATTATAACATTTTCTTTACCAGCTTCATAAATTTTTACTATTTCTGGATTTTCTTGAATTGTTTTCTGGACAATCTTTTTTAGTTTACTCTTATCGTGATTCTGAATCAAATTTTTACTTACAGCGTATTCTCTTATTGTTTGACCATTTCCAAATAATTTCATATCAGTATTAATTATATCTTTAGCGGCCCTAGAACTTAATTCTTTATCAAAAACCATTTTAATTACATCTATGAAAGAATTTGGTTTAATAAAATCATTAACTTTTCTTCCTGAGCCGATTAAATCATTTGAAATAAAATTTGAAGATATTTGGACCAACTCCTTATTAGGTAATAAACTGGAGGCAATTTTTTCAAAATATGTAGCCAATTCTTGATTAATTATATAACTTTCAATATCTTCGTCTTTAATCCCGTAATCTTTTTTATAGCGAGTCCTTTTATCTTTTGGAAGTTCTGGTAATTCATTTCTCATTTTTTCAATATCAAAAATTTTACTCAAATATAATTTAGGTAAATCTGGATCTGGGAAGTAACGATAATCATTAGCATTTTCTTTTGACCTTTGAGAAAAAGTGGATTGTTTGACTTCATCCCATCCACGAGTTTCTTGTACGATTTCTTTTCCTTTCCCCTGTTCTAATAAATTAGTCATTCTCTTTATTTCATATTCTGCTGCACGTTCCATTGCTCTGAAGGAATTTATATTTTTCACTTCTACTTTAGTTCCCATTTCCTTAAGATCGTCTGAAATTGAGATGTTAAGCTCTACTCTCATCTGACCTTTTTCCATATTTGCTTCAGATACTTCTAAATACCGAAGTAATATCTGTAATTCACGACCAAAATCCCCTGCTTCTTTACTACTATGTATTACAGGTTCCGTCACCAATTCCATTAGAGGAATACCAGAACGATTAAAATCTACTAAAGAATAACCGCTTTTATTAGAAGAGCCATTTTTATGATGTTTACTCGTTGCAGTATCTTCTTCTAGATGAACTCGGGTAATTTTAATTCCATTTAATTCACCGCCAGATACAATTGGAAATTTGTATTGTGTAATTTGATAAGCTTTAGGTATGTCTGGATAAAAATAATTTTTTCTATCAAATTCTGTAAAATCTGCAATTTCAGCTCCTAAGGCTAGCCCAACTTTAATTACATTTTCAACTGCTTTTTTATTTATAACAGGTAATGTTCCAGGATGGGCAAGACAAATCGGGCATATATTTGTATTGGGATTTTTTTCATCTGAATCATTAATACAATCGCAAAACATTTTTGATTGAGTCTTAAGTTCAGCATGAATTTCTAACCCAATTGTTGTATAATATTGTTTAGACATGAAACAAGTATAACAAAAGTTGTAAATTTTTGAAAATTATGTAATTATCTAAATTAGGTTATTAGAAAATTATATTAAAATATAAAATATTTTTAAATTGCCCGAGTGGCGGAACTGGTATACGCGCACGACTTAAAATCGTGTCTCGCAAGGGATGTGGGTTCGATTCCCACCTCGGGCACTAGAATAAAAATCTAAAAATCATCCAGCTTCTAACAACCCAAGGTAGCAAGAACGGTTCTTGCTACCTTGTGATAAGGACTTGAATTTGAGAAATATTTCAAGAATCTTACTTTTGATTCTTTCTTTAAGAGTTTTGTTTATTTGATCTAGTACTAAAGATTGTAGATTAACTAAGTCGAATATTTAGGTTAATGCGAAACTCCATGATATTATTAGAATAATAAAATATTGTACAATACCATTAATGGTTATATCAAAATATTTTTCCACCTATATATATTATATCTTGATAAACTTCATTTAATATTTAATTTAGTATCTATGAAATTTAATATTATTTTAAATAGTGTAGGACTTATATTTAATGTAATTGGAGCAATTTTGTTGTTTAAATTTGGATTGCCAGAGAATATTAATAGAGAAGGACACATTAATTTAATTTTAGAACAAGAAGACGAAGGAGAAAAAAGGAAAGCCCAGAAATATGATTTTTGGGGGAAAACAGGATTAGTTTTTATAATCATAGGATTTATATTCCAACTAATAGGTAGTTTAATATAAAATTTTTTCAAACATCATTTAATAATATATAAAAATATGATTAAAAATAATACAAAACTTACAAAGACACAGTTTATTATTATGACTATTGCTCTAGTAATAATTCTATTCTTTATTTTTTCAAATAAATTCGTTACAAAAAAACTTATCTGGGAACAAACTAATACAGGATTAAGCACCCTTACTGTAAATACAATTATTGCTAATACAAATAATCAATCTATTCTTTATGCTGGAACTAATACAGGAATTTTTAAAAGTATAAATAAAGGAAAAAGTTGGACTGCGATAAATAATGGTTTATCAAACCCATTACCAAATATTAAAAAAATACTTTATAGTTTCTCTTCAAAAACCATTTTTGCATTAAGTGAAGGAGGTAATTTATTTGAAAGTTTAGATGAAGGGAATAATTGGATATTTAGAGGAGCATATTTTGACGACATTGCTTTAAAATCAAGTCTAAATGGTACAGGTTTTGGAGAAAAAATTTATATTCTCAAAAATTCTTGGGAAGATAATCCAATCATTTATTCTATAGATATAGGAATTGGATTTTTTAGTGAACCTCAACAAGAAACTCGAACAGAAATTAACTTATTTTATAAAGATCTTTATAAAAATCAAGATAAAATTAATAGAAGTAATAAAAAGGATATAAATAAACTCAATAAACTTATAGGCAAAGCTATTGAAAATAATGATCTTTGGTATAATAATATTATAAATGTTATAAAAATAAATTTCCTTAGAAAAAAAGAAGAAAAATTACCCAACGGAACTTTAAATATTGGAGAACATATAACTTCAATTCTGTCACAAAATTCTGTTTTTACATGGATTCAAACAGACAAAATGATTTACTTCTGTAATGAAGGTTTTATATTTTGTGAAAAAAATAATTTCTTAAGATCTCTTCTTAAGAAAGAAAAAATAAATAATATAGGCAACTTTGTAGTAACTTCATATTCACAAATAGGTATCCCACATATTTATATTGGTCTTGGTTTTGATTTTGGCAAACTTTTAATAAATACTTGCTTAAATGTAAAAAGTTCTTGGATTCTTAATAATTCATTAGGTAAACTTGGTTTTTCTCCAATTTATCTTTTTGTTTACTCTCGTAATAACTCCATGGACTCCTCTGGCTGTTATAATAAAGTAGAAAAAGAAAAATATAAGATACCAGAATATCTTGATGATATAGTTTTTGCAATTGCTAAAAATAAGAAACAAAATAGCGTTCTTTTAGTAAGTAAGGACAATGCTAAAAAATGGACACTATTTAAGGGAGATTTGCCAAAATCAATAAAATCTATATTTGCTACTGAAACTTATGATGGCTATAATATATATCTAACAACAACAGATAACGGAATTTTTAGAACATCAATTAATCTTAAAGATTTAAGATAGTTTATTATCATCTTTTCTTTTAAAATCTCATTTATATTATTAGCTATTAATCTCATGAATTAGTAATATGGCACTTTCAAAACCTTTTATTGCTAAATTCATTTGATCTTTTAAAAGATTGGGTAATTCATTTTTTTCTTTTTGTAATTCAGTAATAGCTTTTTTATTACTGAGACTTTTTAACCACCTAGAACGAAAATCTGTATCCTTTTGTCTATCGTGTACTATCAATTTTCTATTTTCATTCAAAATTTTTTTATATTCATTTTTATAAAATTCTTTGAGAAAGTTAAAATTTTCTGATTTAAGATTTAATTTTTCAATTTTTTTAATCACTGTTGAGAAATAAATTTCTCGTGGTTTAATTTTTAAATCTAATGCAAAATTTAACGTAAGAAATAATAGATCGCCTATTCTATCCCAAAAATTATATAATTTTTCAAAAGACACACTTATATAAAAAAAGAATCTTCTATCTCCGAGGGTTTGTTGATAAGTAGATATAGTTTTTCCTTGCTGGATAGTAATATACTCGTTTGAAAAATTGTTTATTCCTAATTTCTTGTATAAATAGATGTTACCTAAAGAGAATTTTATATCTTGTGAAATTGAAGAAATCAAATCATTTATTATCGTGTCAAACTTCCCTTCCGAATTAACTTTATTTCTAACAACCGAGCAATTATCTGTGGCAAATTGTAACGCGTTTTTATTATCAAATAGAACCAAATCCCAATCTGATAAACAAATTAATTTTTCTCTACAATATATTTCATTAAGTTTTTGTTGATATTCTTTAATAAATTCCATAATAATTTTAGTAGTATTATGATTAATATAATTACCCAAGGTAGCAAGAACGGTTCTTGCTACCTTCTATTTTTTAGGGATAAAAACAGTAACTAGGAAAATTAAAGCTCCGAAAACAATAATAGCAGGTCCAATTGGTAGATTATAGATAGGAGCCAAAAGGATTCCAGCGATTGTAGGAACAATTCCAAAAATGATTGCCCATAATTTATATGATGATAAATTATTACTAACATTTCTAGCAGAGGCGGCAGGAATTGCTATTAAAGCTGCAGTTATTAATCCTCCAACCAAATACACCCCCAATCCAACTATTACAGCAATACTTAATAAATATAAAAAATTATATAAACTAATATTCGCTCCTTCTATTTGAGCTATATCTTCATGGATATTCAATAACATTATTTTTTTATAAGTAGATTTTATTAAGAAAAATACAAGAGTGCTCAAAAAAATAACCACTAGTGTTTCTGGTAAACTTATTGTATTTATACTTCCAACGAAAGCTTTCTCGGCTTTATCAATTGGTAGTATGAGTAAAGCCGAACCAAGCCCGAAGGCAAAAATGATGGCCGCTAGATTTTCCATCGGTAATTTTGTTTTTCGTTCTAAAAGCCAAATTAAAATTACGCCGACAATAACAAAAGGGAAAACTCCGATAAATATCTCAAATCCATATAAGATTGCTAAGGCTATTCCTGGTAAGGCTAAGTGAGCTAAAGGTCCAGCTATAATTGACATCTTTTTGGAAAGCATTAATGTTCCCAAATAAGCTGCAATTCCACTGATGAGGATACCACTTATAAGACTTAATATTACTTGACTAGTCATAATATAATTTATTTATCATGTTCATAAAATTTAATATTTCTCCCAAATATATTTTTAAGCATTTCAGAATTCAAAATTTCTTTAGGATGACCAAAACAAGTATGCTTCTCACGACTTAAACATAAAACATTTGTTGAGTGGATATAAACGATATTTAAATCATGGGTAACTATAAAAATAGTCAGTTTACGTTTTTTTTGGATTTGTTCTAGAAGTGAATAAATAGTATCTTCCCCACCAATATCTATTCCTGTTATTGGTTCGTCAAGTAAAATTACTTCTGGACGAGAAATTAAAACCCAAGCAACAAGCATTCTTTGAAATTGTCCACTAGAAAGAACTCCTGTCTTTTTTAATAAAATATCTTCTGGTAATCCAACTAACTCTAAGAATTTAATTATTGACTCAACAGTAGGTGAAGAATTTTTTAACATAAAAAAATCTTGAACTGTTAATGGTAGTCCTTTGGTCATAATTTGATTTAGGCCTTGGGGAAGATAACCAATTTTAGGTTTTCGGTGCCAAATGATTTCCCCTGTATAAGGCAATAAACCTAAAAGAGCTTTAATGAGAACACTTTTCCCTATACCATTCTGTCCTAAGATTGTCAATATCTCCCCTTCTTTTACCTTGAAAGAGATATTTTCTAGGATAATATTTTCTTCTAATTTAACAGTAAGATTTTTTACTTCTAAAAGTAAATTGTTCATTATTTTATTTTAATTAATTTTTTTAAACGAGTTAACAATCGGAGTCGGATTTGTATTGTTGAAATTAGGTAACTTAAAATTCAATCCATCTTTCTTTATTTTATTTATACCCTTATCAACTAATGAATTAAATAATTTATCCCAACTATTTGTTAATGGTTTAGATAAATAATTATCCCAGATATTTACGCTCTGATATTTTATATAAGAAATATTCTTTTGAAATCGAGGGGAATTTATAGCAGAAGGAATATCAACTTTAAACAGTAATAAGAAAATAATTATCAAAACAAATAAACCCCCTAAGTGAATATGTAATCTTGATCTATGTTCATTATCACTCATATAATTATTATATCATCATTTATAGTAAAAAACATTATTTTATCATATTAGTTGTAATTTTTGGTAAATATAATGCTGGATTAAGATAGGCATTAATAGGAGCTATCGGCATAATAAAAGATTTACCATTACAAGTAAGACTTGGTACTTTTTCTACTTTAACACCACTTGAAGCATAAACAGTCACATGAAGATGTGGACCAGTTACATGACCAGTACTTCCTGATAAGCCTACAATATCCCCTGTTTTAACTATCTGTCCTGCTCTAGCTGAAATTACAGATAAATGTCCAAATGTGCTAGAAAGGCCATTATTATATTTAATGAGAACCCATTTTCCGAAAGATGCACCCTTACAATAAATATCAGTATTACCTGTATCAACAACGGTTCCACTAGCCATAGCCATCACTTTTGTCCCAACTGAAGCTCTAAAATCTATACCACTATGTGAGCCAGATCTATATAAACGTCCCGATGATGAAGTTACTCCAAATAATTGAGTTACCAAAATATTCTTCAATGGCCATGATAAGACTTCTGAACCTTTGGCTGGAAGTGAATTGGGGTTTAAGATAAATTTTAATTGGACCTCGTAATCAAAAAGATTTTTTTCAAAAGTATCTCGTTTTCTAATTTGTTCTGCTAATAATCTTTTATAAACAACTTCTTTATTTTTTGTTGCACTTAAAATTTTATTCTTTGTTTTTTGGGTAAATTCAACTGCTTGTTGTTGTAAATTTAGATTTTGTTTCAAAGAATCTAGATTTTGTTGTTCGCTCACTTTTTGAGTTTTAGATGAAATAAGTGTATTTTTTTGATTTTTTACCTTAGTTATATATTGGATAATTTTTTCATTGACAGAAATTATGTTGTTATATTCATTACTGAAATCAGATATATTATTTTGAGATAATAATTTTTCCATTAAAGAATTACTATCGTTAATATAAATATCAAATATCATTTTACTTAATACTCTTTTTGAATTTTTGATAGATTGTTGCTGAGTATTTATATTAAGATTTAAATTTTTAATAATTAGACTAATTGCTGTCATTTTTCTTTGGGTTTGTTCTTTTTGTTTCATTAACTTATTTCTAGTTAAAGTTAAATTCTTTATTACTCTAGCTAAAGTTGTCTTTTTTTTGCCATTTTTAGAAATTTGCTGTTGGTATTTTTGGATTTGAATATTCAAATTCTTTACTTGAATATTTATGTCATAAATTTGTTGTTGGATATCACTAGCTGTAGAAGCAAATATCTTATTATTTGGTAAAATAAAAATAGAACATATAATTAAAACAATTATAAGTATTAATTTTTTCATTTGTGTTTTAATTATACTATATTTTAGATAGTATTTGAATTGCCTGATTTAATCTACTTATTGTTTCATCTTGTCCTAAAATTTCAGCTAAAACAAAAGGGTCTGGAGATTTATTTTTTCCAGATAAAGCATAGCGTATTGGCCAAAGTAAATTACCCCTTCCAACTTCATCAGAATAATTCCATAAACTATTTTTGATATTTTCTTTTGTAAAAACTTTAGTTGGTATCTTTTTTAAAAGTAAAATAGCTTTAGTTAAATATCTGATTAAATCAGAATCAGTTTTTTGCTCAGTTATTTTAGAGGATTTAAAAAATAGCTTGTCTTTGTCTATGATAGGTTTTTCAAAAAAATATGTTAGTTCACCCATTTCAGCCATTTTTATAATATCTTTACCATTAGATATTCTTTCTAATATTAAAGGAGTTATTTTAGTAATCATTTCTCTATAGTTACCTATTTTTTTAATAGTTTCAGGGATATAATTGTTTATATATTTATATTTTTCTTTATTTGGAAGTAATTTTATATATTTCTTATTCATCCAATCTAATTTTTCTTCATTAAACCTTCCGCCACTGTGTTGGATTTTTTTTATATCAAAATATTTTATGAATTCTTCTTTACTAAACAATTCTTTATCATTACCTGGATTCCAACCAATCAATATAAGAAAATTTAACATAGCTTCTGGTAAATAGCCTTCTTTTTTATATTGGAGAATATCTTTTGCGTCATCACGTTTACTTAATTTTTTATTACCATTATCAGCCATTATGGGAGGTAATGTTATAAATAATGGTGGTTTTATTTCTAGTGCTTCGTATAGAGATAAAAATTTTGGCGTAGATGAAATAAACTCCTGACCTCGCATAACATGAGTTACTCCCATCTCTATATCATCTATTATATGAGCAAAATTATATGTTGGATAACCATCACTTTTCATTATGATAAAATCATCTAAAGCTTCTTCTCCAGCTTTTAGTTTACCTCTAACTTCATCTATCCATTCATATGTTTTTATGATTGGCACCTTAAATCGTAATGGTTTTGATTTATCCCAGGCTGGTGGATTTTTGGGTCTATATTTACGATATAAAAAAGGTTTTTTTTCTTTCTTTGATTGTTCTCTTAATAAGTCAATTTCATCTTTGCTGTATGGGTCAGCATAAGCCAATCCTTTATCTATCAAAATTTGAGCATATTTCTTATATATATTTAATCTTTTAGATTGAATATAAGGTTTATGTGGACCGCCGATATTCGGACCTTCATCCCAATTTATTCCAAGCCATTTAAGTGATTTTATTATATGAGGCGTAGCTTCTTTTATTTCTCGTTGTTTATCTGTATCTTCTATTCTTAAAATAAAAATACCGTTATTTTGTTTAGCATAAGCCCATGCATAAAGAGCAGTTCGGACACCACCAATATGCATAAAACCAGTTGGGCTTGGGGCAAAACGAGTTATGACTTTTTTGTTAGAAATTTCCATATTAAGATTTCAAATGAGAAAGAGCGATCTTGATTATTTCTAAAGCTATTTCTTTAGAAGCATCTGGTCTAGTAAATACTAATGCTCCATTTTTCATCTCAGTAAGTTTATTTTTATCGGTCATTAATTTGTCAATTTCTTCTATTAAAATATGAGGAGTCAAATTACTTTCCTCAATGACTTCACAAGCTTTAGTTCTAGCATAATTATATGCATTTTCTCTTTGATGATTACCATTTGAATTTGTAATTGGAATAATTATTGAAGGTATTCCCCAAGAAGCTATTTCAAAAATAGTTGATCCAGCACGAGAAATTACTAAATCAGCTATACCAGTTGCCATTCTTATATCAAGATCATTCAAATAAGATACTGGTTTATAATGATTTATATTTGGACTATCATCTATTAATAATTTAGAACGAGATTCAATATCTTCTAAATTTCTTATTCCAGTTTGATGAATTATTTGATAACGTGCAAGTAGATCTGGTAAAATATCAACAATTACATTATTAATAATCTGAGCTCCTTGTGATCCTCCCATAACTAATATAACAGGTAAATTATCATTAAATTTAAAAAAATCTTTAGCTCCGTTAGGATTAGGATGTAATATACTTTCACGAATAGGTTGTCCAGTAAGAGCAGTTTTATCTTTGGGTAAAAAATTGATTGCCTCTGGCCATGATACAGCAATTCTTTTAGCGAATTTAGCTGTCCAAATATTAACTTTTCCAGGGTATGAATCTGATTCGTGAATTACAACTGGGATACCTAAAATTCTTGCTGCAAAAACAGCTGGAAATGCAGAATAACCTCCTTTTGAAACAACAACATCAGGAAAAATAAAAAACATATTGAGTAATCCAAAAAATAAGCCTGTACCTGTTGAGAAAATATCAAAGAAATTTTTTATTGATGGATATGAGCGCCTTTTACCTGCTGGAATCTGAACAAATTTAATATTATTTTCAAAAAGTATTCTTTTATCGTAAGCAGAATTTGACATAAAATAAAGTTTTAAGTCAATAATTTTCTGTTCATCGGTAATTTCAATAAGTTTTTCAGCTATAGCTATTAGAGGATAAAAGTGTCCACCCGTTCCTCCGCCTGTAAGTAATATTTTCATATATGTTTATATTATAACTTATCTAACTATAATTTTCTAGTATTTTTTTTCTGATTTTTAGATATATTCAAAATAATTCCTACCATTACCAGAGACAAAAATAGAGATGTACCGCCATGACTAATAAATACTAGAGGAACACCTGTTAATGGAAAAACTCCAATGATGGAAGCTATATTCATGAAAGATTGGGCTGTAATGATCGTGACAAAACCAATAACTAATAATTTACTAAATGAGTCTGGTGAATAATAAGCAATTCTATAACCACGAAAAATAAAAGTTACATATAAGATTATCAGAATTATTCCACCGAGAAAACCTAACTCTTCACCTATAACAGCAAAAATTGAATCTCCTTGTGGCTCAGGTAAATAATTAAATTTCTGAATACTCTGTCCAAGTCCCCTTCCAAATATTCCACCTGAACCAATAGCTATTAATGATTGCTGAATTTGGTAAGAGGTTCCCCTCCCGTTTTGATTAGGATTGAAAAATGTATTAATACGATTCATTAAATATGGTTTAAATGAAGCTAAAATACCAAATCCAATTAAAATAACAAAAATAAATCCAATTATTTTTTTCCAAGAAACTCCAGATACAAATAACATTGCAAGTGCTGTAATAGTTATCAAAATAATGTTTTTCGTGTCTGGCTGTTCCAGAAGAATGATAGAAATTAATCCTAATAAAATGATAAGAGGTAAAAAACTAAAACGAAATTTATGAATCCTATTTTTAGCTAAAGATAATAGGGCTGCGAAATACATTATGAATGCTATTTTCAAGAACTCTACAGGTTGTAGAGAAATTCTCCAAATTTCAATCCAGCGTTTTGCACCACCATGAGAAACCCCAATATGAGGAATAAAAACAAGCAAAGTTAATATCACAGAAATTATAAAAAAAACTAAAGAATAACTCCTCCAAAATTTATATGATATTCTTGAGCAAAAATAAAGGGCTATAAGACCACCCAAAAGTCCAAAAACAAATTGATTAAAAATGACCGCATAGAATTTAGCTTCATTTCTAGCTAATATTCCAAGTGAAGCGGAAGTGAAAACTATTATTCCAAAAATAACAAGAGTAATAACTATCCAAAAAAAAGTTTTATCAATTTTTCTTTTAACCATTTTTTATAATTAACTGATAAGTGAAATAATTACTCCAATAATTGCGGTTATAGAACCTGCGACCCAATAACGCATAGTTACTTTATATTTCGGCCAACCCAAAGCTTCAAAATGATGATGCAGAGGTGCATAAAGAAATACTTTTGGAATATTAAAATATTTCTTAGCTGACATTTGAATGATATTTGAGAGTGAAGTAATAAAAAGAGGAAAGGCTATAATTGGTAATAATAAAACAGTATTAGTTAAGAAGGCCATTACCGCCAAGGTTACAGTTAAACCTATCATTCCAGTTTCCCCCATATAAAATCTTGCCGGAGGAATATTAAACCACAAAAATGCTAATATTCCTCCAGTAATAACAGCACTGAAGGTTGCTAAATCCATTTGATTATGGAAGAAAGCTATTAAAGTATAGCTAGCAAAAATTGAAGCTAACACACCTCCTGATAATCCATCTATTCCGTCAATGACACTGGAAGACCAAACTCCTAGCATTATAAAAATAAAGAATGGTATGAATAGATACCCCAAATTAATGAAACCATACCAAGGAATATAAAGATCAGAAATTCCTAGTTTTGCGAAGAACCACCAGCCGATGATTAATCCTAAAAATAGAATTATTGAAATTTTTATATAACGGAGAATAATCGGGTCAGTTAACCATTTACCTTTGCCAAAAATTTGTAGAAAATCATCTCCTAGTCCAATGAGAGACGCTACAATAAGAGTGAAAAGAGGCAATATTGTTTGATTACGACTAATAAAATACAATTTATTAGTCAAACTATTATGAAAGAAAAAATTTATCAAAAAAACTATAAATATTGTAAAAAGAACTGAAATCCATATTATCATACCTCCAGTTCTTGGAGTAGATAATTCTTCTGCTTCATTATGGATTTTATTAAAACCCCCACTTTTTGAAAGATTATTATTTCTTGAAACTCTTCGCCACATTTTATACTTATAAAAATAATGCGTCATTATTGGAGTTATTAATATTCCAATTATGAAACTTATTGTTGCTGGTAATAAAATTTTAATGGCATTAATCATTTTTCTCTTCTTGATTTAAAGTTTCTTCTAATTTATTCACAACTTCAACATAATTAGGGAGTTGATTTATCGTCGTAATCCCCATATATGAAAGGGCTTCAAATGTAGGGCGATAAAGAATTCTTCGACTTTTCTTATCTTTAGTAACTTTTTCTATTAAACCACGAATTAGTAAACTATGTAAAATAAAATTAGAATTTACTCCACGAATATAATCGATTTCACTTCTTGAAATATTATTTTTATACAAAATAATAGATAATGTTTCCAATGATGCTTTTGAAAGTTCTTTCCCTATTTCTTCATTGCGAATAGATGTGATTAAAGAACTTAATTCTTTGGTAATTCCAAGAACCACAGAATCATCTTTTTTAACTAAAACTATTCCTCGACCGAGGAGATTTTCTTCTAATCTTTCTAAAGCCTCATCTATTTCTGTAATGGTTACTTTTAAAATAGTTGATAGTTCTTTAATCGTTACTTCTTCGCCTTTATAAAAAAGTAATCCTTCTATTTTTGATTCTAATCCAATCGTCATAATAATTTAATTTCCTATTAATAACTATAAATGTCCAACATCTACGACTTCTTGTTTATTAATTTCAATATCACCAAAGGAAGTATTCTGAATTACATTTATGATACCTTCTCTAACTAATTCTAACATAGCCAAAAAAGAAACGATAACATGTATCCGTATCTCTTCTGCATTTTTTGCTCCATGACTTTCAGAAAATTCTTTAAAAGAAATATTAATACTATTTTGGATACGATCAGTAAGACTATTAATAACTTCATCAATATTAATTATTTTTTTAATTTCTACCTCTGTTTCTTTTTTTATTATTTCAGGTAATTTTGATAAAACATTAGAGATAGATTGATAAAGGTTTGGAACTGTCATAATTTCATGAGGAATAAAAATATGATCTCCCCAAATACGATCATTGGGTTTATAGATTATATTGATTCCAAATTCATTTCTAATCTCTATACTAGATTTCTTAATTATTTGGTATAAAATTAATCTTTGTTCCAGATTAGAAATTTTTTCAGTTTCATCTTCAGTTAATTCTATATTAGGTAATAATGATTTTGATTTAATTAAAATTAATGTTGCAGCTACTAATATAAAATATGAGACATCCGCTATGTGCTTTTCTGTTGGCGTATCAGATATTAATTTAATATAAGCTATATAGTTATTTGTTACTTCGGCTAATGATATTTCATTAACAAAAAGCTTTCTTTTTTCAATTAAAGAAAGTAATAAATCAAGAGGCCCTTCAAATTCTCCAGTTTTTACTTTATAGATAGATGAAGATTCTTCTAGCATTTAGTTATTCTATCATATTTGTGTTCCATAAGGTTAACTGGACAAAAATTTGACTAAAATATATCAATGTGGTATGCTTTTTACAAGTAAATAAATTCTTTCACAAAAAAATAAAAAAAAATGAGAAATCAATATGGCATTCGTGCCGTAAAGGCCGAAGACATTCCAGATGTAGATGTAGAAAAATATTTACTACCGGAAAATTTTAAGTTCGAAATTAGTAAAAGCATAACGATATCTAGAGGTAATTTTACCTTTACCTGTCAAGGTGTTTGTATAGACAGGTTGTACAAATCTAATAGATATTTCATTCTCTGCCCAATAAGGGAAGGCAGAGAATATACTTATAATATAATTTTAAATCAATTTCCTGTGAAGATATTGAAAAACATTTCTTCGTTTTATTTTAACGAAGAGATGATTCATTTGGGGTTTATCCTTTTGAGAAAACCGAAAAAATGGAGAATTCTCTTTATCAGCGGGATTGATAGAGGAAAAATTTTTTCTGTTGATTCCTTTCTTGATCTTGAGTCAAGAGATATTAATGAGGGGAAAGTGGAGTTTTTGAAAGGTAGAAAAATAAGTAAAATTGTTAAGTTTACCAATAACACAGTTACAGTTAAACTTATGAAACTTCTCTTTACTCAGGACTTGGAGGATATGTCTCCTGTGTATAATTTTTCAAGTAGTAAGATTGTTGTCATTCAAAAAAAGGGTGGCTGCAACATCGTTAACATAAACTCAATGACTGAGCTCCTGAAAAAAGATGCTAAAAAAATAATTCTGCTGCGGCTAGAATTCAATCCAAATTATAATTGTTCTTATTATAATGATGCCTGCATCATGTATGAACGATTAAAGAAAAATGGAATTGAAGATATAGTGCTTATCAATGATGATAAGTACTTTAATATTCCCCAAAAAAAATTTCTTCTAAAAAAAGATTCTCAGAAAATAAAAAGGGGAATAGAAGAGTATTGGAAAGAATATTATCTAGCAGAAGAATTTGATTATTTAGAATAATCTTTTTTTGTTAGATAATTGTTTAAACCCTGTTTTATTAGACAGGGTTTTTTTATTCTTATTCTGATTTTTTACTAAATCTTAATAACCCTCATCTGTTAATCTTTCATCTATTCTATTCATATCTCTTGGAAACATAGAAGCTTCACGAATATTTTTTAATCCTAATAATTGCATGGTAATACGCTCTGCTCCAAAAGCAAAACCTCCTTCTGGTGCAACTCCATATTTAAATGCTTCAAGAAACATTTTAATTTTATTAGAATCCATTCCCCATATTTTAATATGATCCTTAAGTTGATTATAATCATTTATTCTTCTCCCCCCAGAAAGCCACTCTATTCCACGACAAAGTAAATCTATACCTTCATTATATTCTGGTTCTTCTGGATTTGGATAAACATAAAATGGTTTTTGTTTAGTAGGGTAACCATAAATAAATACAAAATCGGAACCCGTTTCTTCTTTTATTATTTGACCAATTTCCCTTTCATCTTGAGGATTCATATCTTTCTCTCCACGAACATCACGTCCAAATTTTTCGAAAATTTTTTGTTGAACTTCTCTCAAAGATAAAGTAGGCGTTTTATCTATCATTACTGGTAATTCAACATTTAATAATTTTAAGTGCTGAATATTTCTTATTCTAACTTGTTCTAAAATATACTTAACGGTTTTTTCTGCCATATCACGAATTTCTTTCCAAGAGTCAACAAAACTCATTTCTGCGTCTAATGAAACTATTTCAGTTAAGTGTCTTGTGGTTGATGATGGCTCAGCCCGAAAAACTTTATTAACAGAAAAACACCTTTCAAAAGCTGACATAACTATTTGTTTATAAAGTTGAGGTGATTGTGATAGATAAGCTTTTTTATCAAAATAATTGATTTCAAAAACTTCAGCCCCTCCTTCAGCAGTAGCTGGAGTAATGGATGGTGCTTGAAATTCAAAAAACATATTTTTTTTCATAAACTCTCTAAAAGAATCAATGACTGTTTCTTGAACTTTGAAAATAGCTTGTATTTTAGGTTGTCTTAGAACTAAAGCTCTATGATCAAGCTCTGTGGTTAATTCTAAATTATATCCATCTAAAGACAAATCAAACGGTAAGGCAGCTGCTGTAGCCAAAATTTCCACTTTTGTTATTTCAAGTTCAATATCTCCATTTAGAATATCTTTTTTTATATTTTTATCAGGACGCTTATTTACAATACCTTCTATCTTTAAAACCCATTCATTCCTAGCTTCTTTAATCATTTCCATTGCTTCTTTATGATTCGGTAAGACGACACACTGAATTATTCCAGTCATATCTCTCATATCTATAAATACAAGTTTTCCTTGATCTCTGCGAACATTAACCCAACCAGCGACAGTTACAGTTGATCCAATGAAATTTTTTAAGTCTTTAATATAAGTACGATTTATCATATAGTTAGCCTGTTAATTTATAAAGTTCTTCATATGGGACCGAAATAATGGTAACGATTATAACTAATATCCAATAAAAAGGAGCAAAAGCGAAATAAATAAATTTATCTTTTTTCCACATTGGTAAATACCATTTTTGAGTAAATAAATAAAGAGAATTTAATGGATAATAAATTACCCCAAAGACCAAAAGTAAAATTGTTGCAATTATTTTCATATCCGTATGTTGACACCTATTTTATCGCGGACAAGCTTTATTTTTTCTTGAGCCTGAATTTTAACTTTTAGGGCTCCCTTCTTTAAAATATCAACTACTAAAGATGGATTGTTTTCATAAATTTCCCTCTTTTCTCTCATTGGAGAAATGAAAGTAATAATCTCTGATAAAAGCATTTCTTTTGATTCTTTATACCCTAATCCACCATTTATATATCTATTTCTCAAGTTTTCTAATTCTTCACCATTCAAAAATAATTTATGTAAAGCGAAAATATTACAAGAATCAGGATCTTTTTTTTCTTCTGGAGTTTTAGAATCGGTTACTATTTTCATGACCATTTTTTTTATATCTTCATTTGACCCAAATAAAGGAATACTATTGTTATAACTTTTACTCATTTTCCTTCCATCTACACCTGGTACGATAGAAACCTCTTTAAGAATTAAAGCCTCTGGTAATTTAAAAACTTCACCAAAGACGTTGTTAAATTTTTTAGCAATATCTCTGGCATATTCTATATGTTGTTTTTGATCTTGGCCTACTGGTACTATATCAGCATCTTGAATTAAAATATCTGAGGCCATTAAGACAGGATAGTCAAAAAGACCAACATTAATTTCTTTAGCTTTTTGATTAGCATCTTTATAAGCTGTAGCTCTTTCTAAGAAAGGTACTGTTGTGATACAATTAAAATACCAAGTTAATTCAGTAACTTCAGGTATATCTGATTGTTTGAATAGGCAAACTTTCTCTGGGTCTAAACCACAAGCTAAATAATCCATAACCACATTTAAGATATTTTTAGAAAGAATTTCTTTATCTTGAATTGTTGTAATAGCGTGTAGGTCAGCTATAAAAATAAAAGATTCATATTTATCTTGAAGGTCTACAAATTGTTTTATAGCTCCAAAATAATTTCCTATATGTATTTCTCCTGAGGGTTGTATTCCTGAAAGTAATCGTTTTTTCATATATATATAATAACAAAATACGAATAGTTTTGCACATTTTATCCCCATTTCTATAGAGATACGAGTTTCTCTTATTATGTTACAATGGTTGAATATGACGAATAAAAAAACAAATTTTCGTATTCCACCACAAAGTATAGATTCAGAAAAAGCAATTCTAGGATCAATAATGTTACGACCTGGATCTATTCATGAAATAAGTGATATTGTTAATGCTGATTCTTTTTATGTTAATAAACATTCTAAAATCTATCAAATAATGGTAGAACTTTCTACTAAGGGTGATCCGATTGATTTAATTTCTGTTTCTCAAAAACTTGAAGAAAAACAATTACTTAAATCAATCGGTGGAAGTAGTTATTTAAGCGAACTTACTAATTCTGTTCCCGCTTCAACTAATATTAAACATTATGCTGACATTGTAAATAAAAAAAATATACTCCGAAAAATTATTAATGCTGGGGTAGATATTTCTGAACTTGGATTTGAAGGTGAAATTGACGATGTATTTGATATACTTGATAAGGCAGAAAAAAGGATGCTTGGTATTGATACAAATTTAGGCGATCATATATTTACTTCTCTTAAAGATAGTTTGCCTGAAGCCTGGGAACGATTAGAAAGATTACATGAAAATAAAGGTGAGTTACGTGGTGTCCCAACTGGTTTTCATGATTTAGATCAATATCTGTCAGGTCTTCAAAAATCCGATTTAATTATTTTAGCTGCTCGACCTTCAATGGGTAAAACTACACTCGCTCTTGATATTGCTAGGCAAACAGCTTTGCAAAATGATATTCCGACAGTTATTTTTTCTCTTGAGATGAGTACTCAACAATTAGTTGATAGAATGCTTGCTGCTCAATCACATGTTAATGCTTGGAATCTTCGTACTGGTAATTTATCGGCGGAGAGCGAATTTTCTAAAATACGTGATTCTCTAGATTCATTATCCAGAGCTCCAATATTTGTTGATGATTTAGCCGGGAATTCAATTATACGAATGCGTTCAGTTTGCCGTAGAATTAAAGCTTCTAATGGTTTAGGTTTAATTATTGTTGATTATTTACAATTAATGTCTACTTCAAAAAATTACGATAGTATGGTTAATCAAGTTACAGAGATTTCTAGATCGTTAAAGGCTCTGGCAAAAGAATTTGATGTACCTGTTTTAGCTCTATCTCAGTTATCTCGAGCGGTAGAGTCTCGTGGAGGTCGTCCTAGGCTATCAGATTTACGTGATTCTGGATCAATTGAACAAGATGCCGATGTTGTAATGTTTATTCATCGTGAAGATAAAGGAAAAGAAGAGTCAGAAAGAACAAATATCGCAGAGATTTTAATAGAAAAACATCGTAATGGTCCAGTTGGAAAAGTTAGTTTATATTTTGATGAAAAAACTACAACATTTATGAGTATTGAAAAATCTAATTTGAATCAATTTTCAGCCTCACCAAAAGAGGCTGACGATATTGATCAGTTTTAAATATGAACCCTATAGACCAATTAACAGAATTATTTAAAAAATTTCCTGGTATCGGGGAGAGACAAGCAAAACGTTTTGTTTATTTTTTGCTTCATAAAAACTCTAATTATGTTAAGGAATTAGGTGAAGATATTTTGAATATAAAAAACGCTATTTCACAATGTAAATCCTGTTTTCTTTTCTTTTATGGAAAAAATAAAAACTTGTGTGAAATTTGTGCAAATCCTAAAACTGACCATTCTACTCTTTTAATTATTGAAAAAGATGCTGATTATGAAAGTATTAAAAGGAGTCAAAAATATGATGGAATGTATTTTATTCTTGGCGGTCTTATACCCATAGTAACAAAAGAAACACCTAATTTCATAAGAATAGAAGAATTAAAACATATCATAAGGGCAAGGATTAAAAATAAAGAACTCAAAGAAATTATTTTGGCTCTTTCTATAAATCCTCAAGGTGAATATACAGATAGTTATATTAGAGAAATTTTATCTCAATTTCAAAAAACTTATGATCTTAATATCGTATCTTTGGGTCGTGGTCTATCAACTGGAACTGAATTAGAATATTCTGATTCTGAAACAATTAAAAGTGCTCTAGAAAACAGATCTTAATACAAATAAAATCCGTAGATACTAAATCTACGGACTTTATTTGATGGCTGAAATTTTTACTTCTATAAAAGGCTGACGATGACCATTCTTTTTTAGGTATCGACTTTTAGCTTTATATTTAACGACTTTAATAGTTTTACCTTTACCTGATTTCTGAAATAACGATTCTACTGTAGCTCCCTCAATAAAAGGAGAACCTATCGTAGTATCCTTACCATTATCAACCAATAGAACTTTATCAAAAATAATCTTATCTCCCACCTTAAAATCGCCTTTTATTTTTTCAATTTTCAAAATATCTCCAACTATAACTTTGTATTGTTTACCACCAGTTTGTATAACTGCAAATTCCTTTGATTCCATAGGCATTATATTACACAAAATCTTTGAAAAAAGCAAGTTTAACGTTATAATAATCAGTATGGCCTTAGAATTATTTAATAGTTTATCTAGAAAATTAGAATTATTTGAACCTCTGAATCCGCCTAATGTTGGATTATATACTTGTGGACCAACTGTATATGATTATCCCCATATTGGTAATTATAGAGCTTATATATTTGGAGATATTTTGAAGAGATATCTTATTTACCGTGGTTATAAAGTTAAACATATTATGAATATTACTGATATTGATGATAAAACTATTCGTGATTCGCAGACTCAAAACAAAAATCTTGCTGAATTTACAAAATTTTATACTGAATCTTTTTTTAAAGATATTAAAATTCTTAATATAGTTCCAGCAGATAAATATACTAAAGCCACTAATTATATAAAAGAAATGATTGAGTTAATAGAAAAACTTATAAAGAATGGTTATGCTTATAAGGCTAATGATGGTTCAATTTATTTTAATATTCATAAAGATAAAAATTATGGAAAATTATCACATTTTAAAATTAGTGAATTAAAAAAAAATGCACAAGGAAGATTAAAGAAGGACGAATATGAAAAGGAAAATGCTCTGGATTTTGCTTTATGGAAAGCTTGGGATTTGGATGATGGAGATGTATTTTGGGAGCCAGAAAATATTTTAAATAGAAATACTCTCCTAACGAAAGGACGACCTGGTTGGCATATAGAATGCTCGGCTATGAGTATGAATGAATTAGGAGAAAGTTTTGATATTCATACTGGAGGTGTTGATAATATGTTTCCTCACCACGAAAATGAAATAGCCCAATCAGAGTGTGCTACTGGAAAACAGTTTGTAAAATATTTTATGCACAATGAATTTTTACTAGTTAATGGAAAAAAGATGTCAAAATCTTTAAATAATTTTTATACTTTGCATGATATTATAGAAAAAAAGATTGACCCCATTGCTTTTAGATTATGGTTATATACTTCACATTATAGAACGCAAACTAATTTTACATTAGAAAATATTAAGGGCATGGAAACTGCTCTTTCTAAAATTAGAGAAATTTTTATTAATTCACAAGATGGAGTTGGAAAAGTTAATGAAACTTATAAGAATCAATTAATTAAATTTATGGATAAAGATTTAGATACGCCTAGAGCTTTAACAGTTTTATGGGATTTAATAAAAGATAAGGAAATTTTTAATGAAGACAAAAAGGCTACCCTCCTAGATTTTGATAGAGTTTTTGGATTAGGCTTAATAAACTTGAAAAAAGAGGTTATTCCTAAAGAGGTTAAAGTCTTAGTTACAGAAAGAGAAAAAGCAAGAAGTAGTAAAGACTGGGAGAAAAGTGATAAACTACGTGATAAAATAAAAGAGCAAGGTTATGAAATTAAAGACTCCCCTACTGGACCTAAAATTTTTAAGAATTAAAATCCTTCTCCTTTTAGTTCTTCTATTAACTTTTTAGCTTCTTTAGATATTTTAGATGGAATATTAATCAATATCTTTATAATAATATCACCTCTATTATTTCCTGAAGGAACTCCTTTGCCTTTAACCCGAAGAAGTTCTCCATGTTTTATACCTTGAGGAATTTTAACTTCTATAATTTTACCTTCTAAGGTTTTTAATTCATAGGTCATTCCTAAGAGTGAATCAGTTAATTTTATAGATAAATTAATTGTTAAATTTAGGCCATCTCTTTTATATTCCTTATGTGGAGTAATCTTTACTTTTATATATAAATCACCAGCTGTTCCACCAGAAATAGCTTCACCTTGTCCATTCAGTCTAATCATTTCATCATTATTAATTCCTGCAGGAATCTTAAATTTAATATTCTCTTCTTTCTTACGAATACCAGATCCTCGACAATCCGGACATCTTTCAGATGGAACTTTACCCGAACCATGACAATCATCGCAAATTTTAATACTTGAAAAATTACCAAAAATTGAACGCTTAATTTCACGCACTTTTCCTTGTCCATTACAAGTTTTACAAGAATCTATTTTTGTTCCCTTTTTTGCTCCACTTCCATTACAACTATCACAAACTGTTTGTTTATTGATATTTATTTCTCGACTTACTCCGAAAATAGACTCTTCAAAAGATAAATTAATTTCTACGGATAGATCACGTCCGCGACGAACATTATTTCCTCTGTGTCCACCTCTAAATATATCTCCAAATATATCTCCTAAATCTCCCATATCAAAGCCTTCTCCATTCTGAGAAAAATTAGAAAAATCCCATTGTTGTTCTCCAGAAAAACCTCCCCAGTTTGATTGTTGTCTTCCTTGAGAAAAACCATTCATATCAGCAGAACCAAAACGATCATAATTCGCTCTTTTTTTATCATCGTAAAGTACTTGATATGCTTCATTAACTTCTTTGAATTTACTATCGTCTCCGTTATTTTTATCTGGATGATATTTATGGGCAAGAACATGAAATGATTTCTTTATTTCATCTTTTGAGGCATTCTTGTCAAGATTTAATGTTTTATAATAATCTTTTGCCATTGTTATTTATCTTCTTTTGATTTCTCATCAACTGGATCTTCATTAACTGAACTTTCATTGACCTCGGCATCTTTTATTTCATCCTTTTGCTCTCCTGGTTTTTTTTCATCTTCTGGTTTCTTTTCAGCTGAAGCTTTGGTTTCTTTAGCTATTATTTCACCAATTTTAGATATTTCATCAGATAGATCAGTATTAGCCGTTCTAATTAATTCTAAATCGTCTCCATCTTTAGCTTTTTTTAGAGCTGAAATTTTATTTTCTATCTCTGATTTAATTTCAGGAGTAACTTTATCTCCATAATCTTTTATTGATTTCTCAGCTGTAAATATCATCATTTCAGCTGTATTCTTAATATCAACTAATTCTTTCTTTTTCTTATCTTCCTCTGTATGAGTTTCAGCATCTTTCCTCATCTTTTCAATATCTTCCTCAGAAAGACCAGAACTCGCTTCTATCCGAATAGATTGTTCTTTTCCAGAAGCTTTATCTTTAGCTTTAACATTTAAAATTCCATTAGCATCAACATCAAAAGTAACATCTATTTGTGGCATTCCGCGAGGAGATGGTGGTATACCATCTAGAATGAAACGACCAAGAGATTTATTATCTTGAGCCATAGGTCTTTCTCCTTGAGTGATATGAATTTCAACCGACGTTTGATTATCAGCTGCTGTTGAAAATACTTGTGACTTAGAACTTGGAATTGTTGTATTACGTTCAATTAGTTTTGTCGCAACTCCACCTAATGTTTCAATTTCAAGAGATAAAGGAATAACATCTAGAAGTAAAACATCTCGAACATCTCCTTGTAAAACTCCAGCTTGAACAGCAGCACCAAGTGCTACAACTTCATCAGGATTGATGGAACGATTAGGATCTTTACCAAAAAGTTTTTTAACAGCTTCAGCAATTGCTGGCATCCTTGTCTGTCCTCCAACTAAAATAATTTCATTAATTTCGGACATTTTAAATGGAGAAGCTTCAATTGCTCTTTTAGTTATTTCAATAGAACGAGTTATGTATTCTTCAGCTAAAGATTCTAAGGTTGCTCTATTCATTTTAAGTAATAAGTGCTTAGGTCCAGATTCATCTGAAGTTATAAATGGAATATTTATTTCCGATTCCATTGTTGTGGAAAGTTCATGTTTCGTTTTTTCTGCAGCTTCTTTTAACCGTTGAAGCGCTAATACATCCTTAGTAATATCAATTCCTGACTCTTTTTTATATTCATCGGCAATCCATTTAATAATTTTTTGATCAATATCTTCTCCCCCCATATGAGAATCACCATCTGTTGATTTAACTTCAATAACATCATCTCCTACTTCCAGAACTGAAACATCAAATGTCCCTCCTCCAAAATCATAAACTACGATTTTTTCATTTTTCTTCTTATTAAAACCGTAAGCTAGAGCAGCTGCCGTTGGTTCATTAATAATACGTTTAACTTCAAGTCCTGCAATAACTCCTGCGTCTTTAGTTGCCTTACGCTGAGCATCATTGAAATAAGCAGGGACAGTAATAACAGCTTCTGTAATTTTTTCACCGAGCTTAGCTTCAACATCTGCTTTAATTTTGCCTAAAATTTTTGCTGAAATTTCTTCTGGTCTTAAAAACTTATCACCCATTTTGATCTCAACCCCACCATTTTGACCTTTTTGAATTTTATATGGAATTGTTTTCTCGTCTTTCTGAATCTCAGGATCATCAAACCGATGGCCAATAAAACGCTTAATACCATAAACAGTGTTCTCTGGATTTGTTACAGCCTGACGTTTGGCTAAGAGACCAACCATTCTATCTCCATTCTTTGTAATTGCAACTACAGAAGGAGTAGTCCTAGCTCCTTCAACATTCTCAATAATTTTAGGCTGTCCTCCTTCTATGATTGCGACAGCACTATTAGTTGTACCTAAATCTATACCAATTATTTTACTCATAATATTTTTTATAATTTGATTAATAATAAATTAATTTTTAATAAACATACCATTTGAACAGTTCAATTAGTATGTCAGCATCTATTGTATACTTATTAATTGATTTTGACAAGTATTTTGCGGTCGCAAAATACTTGTCAAATATTTTTAAAAGTGCTAAAATGTGATATATGATGAAAAAACCTTCAATTCAAAGGATTATTTTAAGAACTCTTTCAAATAAAAGAACTGTTCCTATAGATTTTATTAGAAAAAATGTACAAAATTTTATAAATTCTAGAAAAAATAATCAGAATTTAGAAGATAATAAAGAAAAAACAAATTACGCAATTACTCGTTCTATTAGAAATCTGATAAACGATGGATTAGTAGAATCATTTAGTTCTGAAAGAAATCAATATTTTCGTTTAACTAATGAGGGAAAACAAAAACTTAACGATCTTATTCTTAAAAATAAATCCAGTTTAGTCTCAATAAAATGGGATGGATTTTGGAGAATCATAATATTAGATTTACCTGAGGAAAGAAAAAATGAAAGAGAAGCACTACGTTATTTGCTTAAAAAAGCAGGATTTATTTGTCTTAAAAATTCTGTTTGGATTTCTATGTACCCATTTGAACATCTCTTTACTAATATCAAAAAAGATTTAAATCTTTCCTCAGAAATGATTATAATTGCAACTAATAAAATAGATAAAGAAACAGAAAAAGAATTCTTCTCTTTATTTAAGAATAAAGAATAAACATAGAAAGGTATTATTCTTTATATTTATAAACATTTACCCGAGCAGGGCGAATGATACGATCATTTATTCTATATCCAATTTGGATAATTTGAGCAATAATACCATCTTGTTCTTTTTTCTTTGTATTTATCATTTTTACAGAATCATGGATTTTAGGATCAAAAGATATATTTATTTCATTAATTTGCTCAACTCCGGACATTAATAAGCTAGTTTTGAATTGTTGATGAATATATTCTATGCCGATACGCCATTCTTTATCAACTTTCTCCCAAGCTTTTTTGTTATCAAAAGCCATATCAAAACTATCTATAACTGGTAATAAATTGAGCACGAAATTCTCCCTAGCTAAGATAGAACTGCTAACTCTAATTTGATCTAATTCTTTTTGTAAATTGATATAATCTGCTTTAGCTCTCTGCCAGCCAGTTAGATACTCCTCTTTATCTTTTCGGCAAGTTTTTAGATCTTCCCTAATCTTCTTCACTAAATCTTTTCTATTAGATGAAAAATCATCTTCTTCATCATCTTCAAAGGTAAAATCATCATTATCTATTTTAGAAACTATTTTTCTTTTTTCATCTTTATCTTTCATAATTTCTCTAGTATACAAAAATTCAGACTTTTTACAAAATCTGAATTTTTTAATATTATCTCTTACTCCACTGTGGTGCTTTACGAGCTTTCTTAAGTCCAAATTTACGACGTTCTTTTTGACGTGGATCTCGTTTAAGCATCTTAGCTTTTTTAAGAATAATACGAAGATCTTCATCAAAAATAGTTAAACATCTTGATATACCGTGCCTGCAAGCTATAGCTTGAGAATGTATTCCACTACCTTTAGTCGTAATAACCACTTTGAATTTTTGTGTAGAATTAGCTACTTCAAAAGCTGAAGTAACAACTTTTTTTAATTCAATTGTTGGAAAATAAATATCTATTTCTTTACCATTAATCAAATATGATGTCTTAGTAGATTTATAAAGTTTAACGACTGCAGTGGCAGTTTTACGACGTCCAATAGCTCTGATATATTCTTTTGTTGATTTTTTTTCTGCCATAAATATTATTCCTTAATTGTTAATTGTTTCATTAAAAGTGATCTTAGTTTATTATTGGGAAGCATTCCGTGGATAGCTAATTTATATAACTCTTTCCATCCTTTTTTAGCAATTATTTGAGTATTGGTTTCAGTTCTTAATCCTCCAGGATAACCAGTATAATGTTTATGAAGAGTTTCAAGTTTCTTTTTTTCTGTTGCTTTTGTTTTAGATGCATTAATAATATTGACATGAACTGAGGCTACTTTATTAGCCACATAGTTTTTTTCTGTTTTACCCATCAACATTTTAGCTGCTAATGAGGCAACACGACCTAAAATTTTTCCACTAGCATCAATTGTGTATATTTTTTTATCCATAATTTAAATAAATTCAATTATCGCCATTTTACTAGCATCACTTGTTCGACGTGGTAATTTAGTAATACGTGTATATCCTCCAGAACGATCTTTATATTTTGGAGCAATTTCGTCTATTAATTTACTACCTTCTTTTTTTAAATTATAAAGGCGAGAAATAACTAAACGACGAGAAGCAAGAGTGCCTACATTGGCTTTTGTAATTAATTTTTCTATTATAGGTCTAAGTTCCTTAGCTTTGGCTTCAGTTGTCGTAATTTTTCCATGGGCGATTAAAGCTAAAGCTAAACCCTTCAAAAGAGCTATTCTACTATTTTTCTTTCGATTAAATTTTCTTACATTATTGTGGTGTCTCATATTTTAACAGATTATAATTTAATAATTTTTAACAAAAATTCTATTTTAAAGAAAGACCATAATTACTCAAGATTTTTTTAATTTCTTGAATCCCTTTATCTCCGATACCCTCTATCTCAAGTAAATCTTCCTTTTTCTTTCTAGCTATTCCTCCAATTGTTCTTATATTAGCTATGATTAGAGCATTAAGTGTTCGTGTTGAAATATTCAATGTATCTATTCTTGTCTTTAGTATATCGGTAATATCGCTTTCAATCTTCTTATTTTTATCTAACTCATTTTCTTTTTCTATTTTTTTAATTTCGTCAATTTCATTACTAATGATTTTAGGAGTTATAACAAATCCAGCAATGGTTTGCAATTGTTCTATCATTATAGTAATAGCTTTTTCTAAAGCTTCATGCGGAGAAATAGTTCCATCTGTCTCAATTGTTATTCTCAATCTATTATGATTTGTTTTATCTCCTACTCTCATATTTTCAATTTCATACGAAACTCTACGAATAGGTGTAAATATGGCATCAACAGCAATAACTCCCACATCTGTCTTACTTTTTTGGTGAATATCCTTAGAAACAAATCCTAAACCTTTTTCAACCGTCATTTCAATTGAAAGAGTTGTTTTATTTGTTATCTCAGCAATATATAAATCTTTGTTTAAAACTTCAACTTGTCCTCCAGTATCTATATCAGCCGCTGTAATCTTTTTAGGTCCTTTAACTAAAAGCTTAACTACTTGAGGTTCATCTGTTAGTAAATGAAAACGAACTTGTTTTAAGCTTAATAAAATAGTAATAACATCTTCTTTAACTCCATCAATTACAGAAAATTCATGATCAATACCATCAATTTTAAGAGAAGTAATAGCTGCTCCAACGAGAGAAGATAATATGATTCGACGAAGTGAATTCCCTAAAGTGTGTCCATATCCTGGGTAAAGGCCATCAATTTCATAGACTCCTTTCGTATCAACCTCTGATACAATGGATAATTTTGATGGAAGTATAATATTTAAATCAGACATATAATATAAAGCTAAAAGCTTAAAGATTACTTATTAAAAAATTAACAACATAATTAACGACTATAAAATTCAAGCACGGTATTAAGATCAATAAAACCTTCTTCTCCTTTTGGTTTACCTTGCATTGAACCAGAGAGAGTATCTATATTAAATTTTAACCAGTTAGGTATAGTATAATCTTCCATTTTTTTAGCAAGTTCACTAAATAAATGATTTTTAGCACTTCCAGCTCTAACAGAAATAATATCGCCAATCTTAATGTGACGTGAAGGAACATTAGTTTTTTTACCATTTACAGTAATATGTCCATGAGAAACCATTTGTCTAGATGAACGACGAGTATTGGCAAGTCCAATTCTATAAACTACATTATCAAGACGAGATTCAAGTAATTCAAGAAGATATTCATTCGTTGGTTCACCTTTATGTTTAATAGCTTCCTTTATATAATTTACAAATTGTCTTTCACTAATTCCATACATAAAGCGAACTTTCTGCTTCTCTATGAATTGTAAAGCATAATTAGAAAGACGCTTTGGTCGTTTACCTCTTAATATTTTAGAATGTCTGGCTTCAGATAAAACAAATTTAGATGTTTGACATTTTTCAAACACTCCAGATCCTAAACGTCTACACATTTTATATTTTTGAACTATTTTCATCTTTTTTATTATTTAAATAAAGAAATAATTATAATTTAATTAAACCCTCCTTGGTTTCTTAGGTTTCGGACCATTGTGAGGCACTGGAGTAACATCACGAATAGAAGTAATTTCTATATCATGTGCCATAAATGATCTAATTGTAGGTTCACGACCACTTCCAACACCACTGACTTTTACATCAACTTCTTTAATACCAATTATTTTAGCTTTTTCTCCTATTATTGATCCGGCTTTTGAGGCAGCAAAAGGTGTTCCCTTTTTAGCACCCTTAAAACCAAGAGCTCCTGAAGAAGTCCAGCAAAGTGTATTTCCTTTCTTGTCTGATAATGAAACTTTAGTATTGTTAAAAGTGGCTTCTACGTGTAAAGTTCCAGAAACAAATTTCTTTTTTGAAGCTTTTCCCTTTTTTTTGGGCACACTCTTGACAACACCACTATCTGGTAATGGATCAAGCTCTTCTTTTTTTGTTACTATTTTTATTTTACCCATATATACTAATTAAAAAAACTAAATAAAACCAATAAATAATCGTTTGTAAATTTTAAGTTTTTTCCGCCTTACGCCTTCCACTACTCATTGTTTTTCGTACATTTCCACGAACAGTACGAGAATTGGTCTTAGTTCTTTGTCCTTTAACAGGTAGACGACGAGAATGACGTATCCCTCTATAAACTTTAATGTCTTTTAATCTTTTTATATTAGAAGAAATCTCACGTCTCAAAGATCCTTCAACTACCATTGATTCAATAATTTTACGAATATCGTTTGTTTGGTCAACTGTTAAATCATCACTTTTCAAATGAGCATCTACATTTACTTCTTTTAATATTTTTTGAGCACGAGAAATGCCAATACCATATAAATTTGTTAATGCAATGTCTAAGTGTTTATTGTTTGGAATATTTATACCTAAAATTCTCATAAATTTTATTGTCTTTGTTTATGTTTAGGATTAGAGCAAATAACGCGAAGGTGTCTTTTTCGTTTAACTATTTTACAATTCGTACAAATTTTTTTAACAGTAGTTCTTATTTTCATTTTACTCTATAATATGAAAGAAAAATATAGGGCATTAAACCCTTTTTTTTATCAATCAACATTAAGCCATACTACACTATTAGAAAAATAAATGCAAGTATATTAATAAAATTAAACTTAATTTCTCCTAATTATTCTACCTTTTCCTCCATAGGGGTCTAAAATAACTTCAACTTTATCCCCAATTAATACTTTTATTCGGTGTATTCTCATTTTACCTGAAAGATAAGCAATAATAATTTCATCATCCTTAAGTTCCACCCTAAAAAGAGTGTTGGGGAGAGCCTCTATTACTATACCGAAAGCATTATTATCAGTTTGAATCATTTATACTTAGAATAATAACAAATAATTAATTATTCGTCAATCTAAAATTTTAATTTTAATTTTTGAAGAATTAAATGGAAGAATTGATTGCCATGGAGGAAATATTTTTACTTCAGCTTTCTTAACACTAATATTATTTTTGAAAATTGAAAGTAATTGATCTTTAGGTATTCCCAATAATTTATTTTTTATTTTTGAAATATCTGGATTCCAAATTAAATTTACATTTCCTTTTAATCTAAATTTAACTGATTTTAGAGTTTTATTAATAATTTGATTACTTTCAATAAAATTAAAAGATAACTTATCCATTCCGGAAATGCTAATAATATTTAATTTATTTTTTGTTACATTGGGTAACAAATCTTTTAAAATAATATTACTTAATTCATTTCTCTTTAATAAGATTACTGAGAGTATACCTGAAACAGGGACTAATGCATCAGGAACTGGTGATGAAATATCATCTGCTATCTTAAGAGAAAAACTAGAAGCATTAGGATAAAAAATATAATCAGAGGGTATTAGGGAATCAACTTTTTTTAATAATTTATTTTTAAGAGAAGAATCAATATTTTTATTCAAATTAATTTTATCAATATCACTAAGCGAATAATATAAACCGCTAGCACCTCCGCTAATTATAGTTTTTGATTTACCATAAATTTTATTATATTTAGCTGTCCCTTTAAAAGCATTAATGTGAAAATTAGTTGACCCTTCATTATAAACTTCACCAGGTAAGAATGAGACAATATCTACCGTTGCTTTTCCAGGAATAATCTTACTTTTATTTAAGCTGTAACCAGGAATTTTGATTGCTTTATTCGTTAAATAAACCTTACCATCTTTATCAGATAGATATGTATTAATAGGAATTTTTTGTGAATTTTTACTATACTCATTATAAATGGTAATTTCTCCTTTGGCTTTTAATGATATTTTTTTTGATTTTGAAAGAGATGTTTTTTTATTTTCCTTATCAGTTATAATCATTACTTCAAAAGGAATTCCCTTCCCTGAATTTTTAGAAGCAAAAAAAGTTTGTCCATTTAAATTAAATGTCTGTTCTTTTTTTGTTATAGTAATATTTACATTCTCAAAGATAATTGAACTCCAAAAAACTATTCCAATTAACAGAGTAATTATGAATAAAACAAAAATAAAAATACTGTAGTCTTTCTTATTATTTTTTATTTTAGGACTTCTTGATAATTTTTTATATATGGGTCTATTTTTATAATCTACCTCTTTAATATCTATCTTACTATGAAAAGTAGGATTAGGTATTCTTCTTTTTTTTATTTTAATATCTTCAATTCTTTTTTTCTCCATATTATTTCATCTTTTTTATTATTGATATTGTTTCAATCATTAAAAATGGGTCACGTCTTATTTTTTCTTTAACCTCACATATTTTAATAAATTCAGATCCTTTTAAAGGAATAACATTACATTTATGCTCAATTGTCATTGATTCTATAAATTTCTCATTACTAATAACATTAGCAAAATAATCAATTATATCTGAATCAGCTGTTAAAAAGATAGTACTTGGTAGCGCTAAAATATAAGGTAACTTAGCAATACACTGCCTGAAAGATTCACTCCAAGAAGATTCAGCTGAAGTAAAAATAGGTTCAACTTTATCTTTCTTCTCTTTTAATAAATTTCCTGAACTATAAAGATGAAAAAGTTCGAGAACATCACGTAAATCAAGTTCCGCCTTAGTACTTATGTATCTAAAGAATGTTCTTTTACCAAATGGGAAGGAGAGAATGGATTTTAAAATACCCTTAGAAACAATTCCGACTTCCGTAATTTCTCCTCCAATATCAAGTAATAGATATGAATCGGGGCTAATATATCTATCTCTAACAGAGAAGTAAGAATCAATAATAAAAGAAGAAAAAGAAACTGAAATACCATGAAATGTATTCTTAATGATTCCGCGGATTTCGTCTAAAAAGATTTTTTGAGAAAAAGAGGTAATTATATTCATTTTAACTGATTTAGTATCCATACCCAATGGAGATTCTACTTTATAACCGTTGAGTAATACACTCATTATGTGATTTTCAATAATTTCTAATCCATCTTTAGGAAGATTATTTTTATCTTGATAAGCAGAAATCGTTTTTTTTAACTCTCTACTTATTAATTTTTCGGTTAGTTTTTTATTAAAAACAAAAGGGCTCTCTTTTTTAATTTTTATAGTTTTTGTTTCTAATGAATACCAGGGTGAAGCAAGAACACAAACTATTTTATTCGGAACTCTAGAATTAGTATTATGAAGAGCTTTAACATTTAGATTAAGTGCTTTCATCATACTTTTTTTGAATATTTCTGTATTGATTATATTACCACGATAATCAATATCAGTACGAATTGATTCAATAATAAGAGGAATTTCATCATCCCCTTTTGGAATACTAACTATTGCACCACCAACACTATCAGATCCAATATCAAAAATCATGATAGTTTTATTTTTCTTTTTTCTATTAAATAAAAATCCCATAATATCTATATTATACTACAGGATTTTAAAAAAGTATAAGAAAATAAAAAATTATTCTAATATTGCTTTAATTCTACGAATACCAAATGCCACAGATTCTTCTTTTTTAATCTTAAAATGACCTAGCACTTTCGTATTTTTAACATGAGGACCAGCACAAAATTCTTTTGAGAATATATGTCCACCTTCATCCTCAATAAAATAAATAGAAACAACCTCTGGATATTTTGTTCCAAATTCCATTTGAGCCCCAATTTTTATAGCTTCTTCTAATGGCATTTCTTGATGAACAACTTTGAGTTCTTTTTTTATTTTATCATTTACCCAATCTTCAATTTTTTTCTTTTCATCATTACTTAATTTATGATTACAAAGAAAATCTATCCGTAAACGTTCTTCGGTAATATTACTTCCCCGCTGTTTTACTTCCGATCCTATAATAGCCTGAATTCCTGCTAAAAGTAAGTGATGCGCCGTATGAAGTTTAATAGTTTTTTCACTATGATCAGCAAGTCCCCCTTTAAACATTCCAACTGAAGAAACTTTAGAAAGATCTTGATGCTCTTTCATCTTTTTATTAAAATCTTCTAAATCTATTTTAATTTTTCCTTCTGTTGCTAACTCTAGAGTTAATTCAATTGGAAAACCATAAGTAGTAAATAAAATAAACGGATCAACTCCTTTTTCAAATTCCCTTAACCCTTTTTCTAGTGTTTGCTTAAATTTTTTTTCTTCATTATTTATTTCTCTTTTTATATTATCTATATTTTTCTCAAGTTCTGGATAAGGTTTTTTATATTTATCAACAATGATATCTATAATTTTTTCAAAAGAACCACTTTGTAAGCTTATTTCATTTGAAAATCTAATAATACGACGAAGTAATCTTCTTAGGATATAACCTCGGCCAGTATTACTTAAAACCACTCCATCAGTAATCATAAAAACAGCTGTCCTTATATGGTCAGCAATTATTCTTTCTATTCTTTCGTTTTTAACAAAAGATAACTCTTTTATTTTAGAAATAATTGGTATGAATAAATCTGTATCAAAAACAGTATTTACTCCTTGCGAAACCATCGCGATTCTTTCTAAACCCATTCCTGTATCTACATTATGCTGGGCTAATTTACCAATTATTTTTCCTTCTTCTTTTTCATATTGCATAAATACATTATTCCAAATTTCTATAACTTTTCCCTCATTATCAGCTTTCATAAACTCCTCAAGAGTCATATCTCCAAGGGGTTCTTTGTTTGAGTCATAAAACATTTCTGTATCAGGACCACAAGGTCCATCTTCCCCAACACCCCACCAATTATTTTTTGCTGGTAATAAATAAATACGATTTTCTGGAATATATTTTTTCCAAAAATTAACTGCTTCTATATCTTTTCCCACGTTTTCATCTCCTTCAAAAACAGTTATATAAAGTCTATCTTTATTAAGACCTAACCCTTCTTCTTTATCAGTTAAAAAATCAAAGCTCCAAGCAATTGCTTCCTTTTTAAAATAATCTCCCATTGACCAATTACCAAGCATTTCAAAAAAAGTAAGATGCCTATTATCTCCAACTTCATTTATATCATTAGTTCGAACACATTTTTGAGAATTTACCAACCTAACACCCATAGGGTGTTTCTGTCCTAAAAAATATGGGACTAAGGGTTGCATTCCGGCTGTATTGAAAAGTACAGAGGAATCATTCTGAGGAATTAAGGAAGAAGATGGAATAATTTCATGTCTTCTTTTTTTAAAAAATTTTAAAAATCTTAATCTTATTTCATTAGATAACATATTTCTTATAATATACTAAAAGAATAAAACATCAAAACTTTTTTAATAATTTAATAAATTTAGATACATGACACTTTTGTGCTATAGCACAAAAGTGTCATGTTGATAATTTAGAATTTATTTACCTAAAACACGCGATAGCGTAAAAAGAGTTAGATTCCATTTTACCGAAAATATGCGATAGCAGAAAATCGGTTAGAGAGTTTATGAAAAAAAATATGTTTTTTGAATTTCAAGCACCATCCATAAAGATTAATAAACTTCTTTTTGATAACACTTTTCACAATAAACCATTTCTTTTTGTTATTTATATCAATAATTTTGGTAACTTCTTAGAAGGGAAATTGTTTCTCTTTCATAATCAGATTTATGTTCCATTACTAGATAAAAATAAATTATGTTTCATAATGTTACCAGCCTTGCTGGGTTTTGTCTGAGTTCATATACATATTATTGCACAATACCACCACCTAAACAAACATTTCCATCATAAATAACTATAGACTGTCCCTTATCAGCTAAAACATTTTTTTTAAAAATTATTTGGAATTTTTTGTTTTGGAGAACTTTTATTTTGCAAAATAAAAGTTCTCCATGGTAACGAATTTG
>VAPE01033991.1_pt1 | contig 68304 bp, 71 predicted proteins | sample 3393911 | NCBI WGS metagenome assembly VAPE01 (sample SAMN08290436, study PRJNA428436) | hydrothermal vent metagenome | isolation source: Deep-sea hydrothermal vent chimney | place: Atlantic Ocean: South-mid Altantic Ridge
ATTTAATTTTTATAAATAAATTGAATTAAAATAATAAAATTGATTTAATTTAAAATAATAAGTAATGTGGAATTTATTAAAATATAATATTTAAGACTTAAATTTTGATTTTGAAACAGCTATTGAATGAATATATATATTTCCTAAATATATATTAAATACTTCAGATTTAGTACATGTTTGATTTGAAAGATTATAATCTGCTGAAAAACCACAATTTGTTACATTTAAATATAAATCTCCTTTTATTCCAATTCCTGGAAAAACATATGATATATTTGCAATACAATAAAAAATATTACCAGGATATATTATATTTGAATATATTTGAGCATTTAATGAAGAAAAACATGCTCCAGTATAATTTTTATTACCTACACTCACATTAAATTTTGGATTTTCTAAACTAAATAATTGTTTATTTGATAATGAAACAATTAATTGTGTTACTGAATTTGAAGTATTAGAAAAAAGAATCACATCATTACAGTTTACACCATTTAAAAAAGTACAAATATTATTATTAAATTGTGTTGGTAGTTTTGCAAATATAAATAAAATTGCCATTACAATTACAATTATAAGAATAGCCCAACCATAGGTTATAAGATATTCCATTGCACTTTGAATTTTAAATATCGATTGTTTATTTTGTTGATTCATTTAATCTTTAATTATAAATATATATTAAAAATATTTATTATTTTTCTAAATACAAAATTAATATTTTTCATTAAAAATGAATCCGCGGAGAATCGGACTCCGAATCTCTACCTTGTGAAGGTAGTGTCTTACCATTCGACTACGGATTCTTATCTTTAAATATTTTTTATTATTATAAAAACTCTTTTTTTAATAAAAATTTATATACCTCCAATTCCAGTGAAAATTCCTGCAATTATATGTCCTACTCCTAAGAAAATTCCAATACCAATTAATATAAAAAGAGGTGTATATTTAATACCTTTAATAACAGAACCAGATGAAATTGCAGACATTATAACACTTGCAAATCCAGTAATAACAATTATTGCTGCTAGTGAAAAATTATGATATTCACTTGGTGTTATTTTTGGTGGGGAAGGTTTTAATAAAGATAATCCAACAGAACTAAACCCAGCAGGATTTGATTGTAATATTCCAACCCATATTTTTGACACAACATTTATCATTTCTCCAGTCAAACCAAATAAAGCAGGTGCTGCAATTAATCCTGCAAAAACAACAAAGATTGAATACATAAATAATTGACCAGAAACTTCTTTTTGAACCATTTGTTGATTTCTTAAATCTTTCGATATTTGATCTAATAAATCAGCAGTAGCACCACCAAATTTCAAAGATTCTATTATCATCCTTACTGATTGTTTAAATTGACTTGATTTATAATTATTTGAAACTTCTCTTAATCCATTTTCAAAACTTTCCCCAGCATTTATCTTTTTTGATAATTCTTTAATATCTTCATTAAAATATTGAAATTCTGATCTTAATGATAATAACATTGCTCTATCTAAGGAAATTCCACTTCTTAAATTTGCTGAAACAATTTGTAAATAATCAGGTAATAATGTTTCAATAAAACTTTTTCTTTTATCTATTTTATACTCTAAAAATAAATAGATAATAGGTATTGATAAAAAGAATCCTGCAATACCTGTTCCAATTAATATTAACAAAGAAGAATAATGTAAAGCAAAAAATAATATTAAAACAATAGATGATGTTGTTAAAATACCCGAAAAAAACATTATTGAAATTAATGAATTTACAGATGTTTTAGTTCCTGACATATCAAGTTCTTTAGATAAAAACCTTATAATATTTCTTGAAATAAATCTTTCTAATTTTATGTGCATACACTCACATTGAAAATACTGGTCTTTGTTTTATTAACTCTAAAAATATAATTTGTAGAATCACAATACCAACAAAAACTAATTCTAATGTCATCATATTAATAGTAAATATTGAAATAAATGTAGTTAAAATTGTCATTACTGCAATACCCATTGAAGGTAAAATAACACCAAACAACATATAAAACATTGCTAATGCATTTAATCTTTGTCCATAACGTCTTAATTCAATAACTCTTTCTTGAGACAATTGATCAATAACACTTTGCAAAGAAGTAGTTATATCAGCACCTGATTTTATACTTGTTGTTGCTTGTAACATTATTCTTTTAAATGATTTGCTTTTTGATTTAGATACAACAAGATCAATTGCTTGTTCTAATGAAGTACCTATTTCAACGTGTTCAACAATTTTTGCAAATTCTTTACTAGTATCACCATAACCAGTACTAACAGATGAAATTGCATTATATACAGGCATTCCAGAACGTAATGATATTATCATATCTCTTGCTGCAAATAAAATGTTTTTTTCAACATTTTTTGCTGATTGTTTACTTTTATGAAAAGGATAATTAATAAAAATATTAAATAAAGTATAAAAAATAACAAATCCCAATAAAAAGCTTACAAAAATACTTGTAATTAATGTTGTAAGTTGTATGAATACAAAAAATAATGTTACACCAACTAAAACACCTAGAATAATTGACGCAGTAAGTATTCGCATTATAAATTCATAAAGACTTGATTTTATTCCTTCTCTGGTGAGAGCATCTTCAAGACCTTTATGTTTACTTGCAATATTCTCTATATATATTCTAAATTTAGTTGATTTTTCTTTGTTTTTATTTGTTTTTTTAGAATTTATGTTTTTTATTTTTTGATCTATCTCCTGATTAAATTTTTCAATATCTTGATCTGCTTTTATATAAGTATTAGCACTTGATTTAGAAATATTTTGATCTTTTGAATTTAAACTTGAATTTAAATTCTCTGAAAAATCCAAAGAACTTGGATTTTGTAATGTTTTAAAATCGTATTTATTTGATTCTTTGTTAATATTATTATTTAAAGAACTTGCATTTGAACTTGAATTAGAACTTGAATTTGAAACATTATCAAAATTTGGTGTATTATTTTTATTAACTTTGATATTTTTTCCTTTATTAAATAACTTAGAACCCCATTTTTTTTTTGATTCTAATTCTATTGTTTGACCATTTACTACTATTTTTCTTCTTTTTTTCTCAAACATTTAATCAGTAATTTTATTTAATTAATTAATTAATTAAATAAATAATTGTATTTATTAATATTTATTAATATTTAATTTAATTAAGAATAATATTATTTTAGAATTTATTAAAAAAACTAATTATATAATAAAGATAGTACTAAATTAAGCCGTGCTTTTCTTAAATTCACTAAATTAAGATTAAAATTAGTATTATTTGATTTTTCCTGCTTATTAATATAAAATTTAAGACTATCTGCTTCTTTTTTTATTATTTCTATTTGTTGTTTATTAAAGTAATTTAAATTCAAACCTTTAATTATTTTTTCCATTTCTGATATTTGATCTTGTATTGATAATTTTATTAGTACTGAATTATTTGTTTTTATATTTTGTTTTTTCTTATTTATTATTTCATTTTTTATAGTAGTATTTGTCTGTGTTTGTAAAAATTGTTGTGATTCTTTACCAAGTGATTTTTCTAATTCTTGTTCAATTGATTCAATTTCACTGTTTATTGGTATTGGATATAATTTTTGTTTTATAATCAAATTACTCTGATTAATTTGTATATTATTTTGATGATTAATCTGAGAATTAAATTGTTTAGAAACAGTTTTATTAGTATTTGAAATTTGTGGTGAATTTAAATTTTTAGTTTGATTAATTGAACTTTGAACATTAGGTGTTTTTGATGTTAATTTTTGTTCATCTATTTTCTCTATTATTTCTACAAGTTCTGTAAATTTTTTGAAATTATCTAATTTATTATATGTTTTTATTATTGTAATTTGTTCACTAAAAATTGGTGAAATATCAACATAATATACTTCTTGTTTAGTAATATGTTGCTCAATATTTGTTAGATAAGTTGATAGTGTATTTAAATTATTTTCCATTAAATCTCTATTTCATTTTTAAATATTTATAATTATTTAGTTCAAATTAAACTCTTTTAAATAAGATTAAAATAAGTCTCTTGAATATTTTAAATCTTTATTTACAATATTAATTACTTTGTTTTTATCACTATAATAATTTGAAATAACAAAACCAGAATCATCTATATTGATAATGTTATTTTTACACATCCATTCTAATATTTTTGACTTTTCTATTAAATCTTGCTTAATCTCAGTCCTACTTAATCCAGCATAAGTTTCTAATATTTCTAAAAGTCTTGACATTTCATTTACTTGATAAAAGGAATCTTCTTTCATATTCCATCTATACAATACACTAGGATCTCCAGATCTCAAAATTTCACCAAATTCTAGCATTCTTCTAATACCTAATCGTCTATGCCTAAAAACAGATACAATACCACCAATTGCATTAATTAATACTTTTGGAATATTAATAGGTGGATTTGAAATTCTTAATATTGTATCTAGTACATTATCTGCATGAACAGTACCATATACACTGTGTCCAGTATGTATTGCTTCAAATAATGTTTCTGCATCTTTTCTTGTTCTTATTTCACCAACTATTATAATATCTGGCCTTTGCCTTAATGCATTAATCATTAAATCATATAAAGAAACCTCTCCTTTTCCTTCTGGATTTGGAGATCTTGAAAGCATTGGAACCCATTGCATAAAATAAGGTATTGTTAATTCTCTAGTTTCTTCAACACTTATTATTCTTTTTGAAGGATGAATAAAAATAGACATTGCATTCAAAAAACTTGTTTTTCCACTTGCTGTTCCACCACTAATTAAAAGACTTATTTCATTTTCCATTAATAGCCATATAAGAGCTGCTTGAGGAGGTGCAATTGTTTTATTTTTAATCATTGCAATCATTGTCCATGGATTTTTTGCAAATTTTCTTATTGTTAGTGTATTTCCTACTTGAGAAACAGGATATAATGTTGCATTTACTCTTGAACCATCAGAAAGTTCAGCATCCATCATAGGACTTAGCATATTTATTTCACGGCCAACTTTTCTACCTATTTGTTCTGCTCTTGAATAAATTAAATTTTCTGAATCTATTTTAATATTTGTTTTACACCATCCTATTATAGTGTGATATACCCATATAAAATTATCAGAACCATTTACTGTTATTTCTTCTAATTTTTCATCAGATAAAGGAATTTCAAGTTCACCAAGACCAATTACCATATTTATTATGTATGCAATTAATAATTTTTTTATTTCACTATTTGTACCTGGTAAATATTTATCTATTAAAATAGAACTAGTTTCAATATACTTATTAGTAACAATATTAGTATATTCTTCATCTTGTATTTTAGAAGGATCTATAGGAACCATTCGTGTTATTTCAGTTCTTAAAGAATTTAATAATAATTTTGAAGCATTACCTATTCCAAGATATGAAATAATATAATCAGGAACAAAATCAAGAGCTAGTTCTATTTTAATTTGTGCTTTTAAACCATGCGCATTAACATTATAAGAACTTAAAATTTTTGGCTCTTTTATTTTTTTATTTTCTTCCATAGATTTCATTTTTCATATTTTTATTTATTCTGTGAATCTGATTGTGGTGATGAATCATTTGTTTCATTTGATGTTGAATCGAATTGATCAGATTGTGGTGGAGGTGATGATGAATCTGATTGTGGAGACATTTGATCTTGTCCTGTAACAGAATTCAATGCATCAGCAGTATCTTTTATACTTTGTGAAATTGTAGATACTTTGGTTTTTGTTTCATTTGCTTTTTTATTTATATCATCCATTATTCTAAATTTTTTATCTAGTTCAGTTATTTTATTTAATGATTTTAATTCATTATATAAATTTTGTATTTGATCTTTTATTTGAATGGATTGATTTGATATTTGATCTATATTATTTTTAGTAATTTCTATTTGATTACCTATTTTAGACGCATTTCCAATATTTTCATTTAATCCTTTTATTTCATTCTGTATTGTTGCTGTTTTATTAAATAATGCATCAATATTTTTATTGATATTTTTCTCTATTTTATAATATTTATCATTAAAACTTACTTTTATATCTGCAAGAAGATTTTGAATTTGTTGATTTTTCGATTTTTGTTTATTTAATGAATTAATAACATTTTTTGATGAAGCATATTCTTTATTAATTTCATTTATTTGATTTTTTAAATCTTTATGAAGTATATTTATTGATGATGACAAATCATTATTTTTTTTATTTATATCCTCATTAATTTGCTTTAATTGCTCACTCATTGATCTTTTTAATTGATGAATTTGTTCTGTTTTATTTTTATTAATTAAATCCATGGTATTTTCAACTTCATGAATTTTGTCTAAAATCTTAGTTATTGATTGTGTATGTTGATCTAATACTTTAATAGATTCTTGATTTTTAAAATTATCTAATTTAAACTGTATCTCTGAAATTTCTTTATTTATTTTATCATAAGACTTTTGAGTATTATTTTTTATTTTTTCTACTCCTTTAGTTTCATTTTCCAATAAAAAATAAATTTTATTAATTTCAGAAATACTCTTTTGAAGATTTGGTAGTTTATCTCTATAAATTTTTTCTGCTGCTTGAGTATTATTTTTTAACTTATCAAGCACTATCATAAATTTTTGTAATGATAAAAGTTGTATTGAAATATTTGATCCTGTTGTAAAAGTTTGAGCATTCATTTTTTCTTGTATTGTTTTTCCATTTTCTTTTGAAGAAGTAACTAAACTTAAATACATTTTTCCAAATTCATTAGTTATTTTTACTATTTTACTTTTATCTAATACTTTAGCCCAATCTTCTACAATATTTGGGGCTATACCTAAAGTAATTGCAATATCATTAAGCTCTGATTTGCCTTTTGCATTTAATAATTCTATTAAAGCATCTATAGATGTTTTTGCATATTGTTGATTTTCCATTAATATCAATTTAAATTTATCATAAAAATATAAAACACTTGTTATTTCTAATTATAAAAATATTCTGATATTCTATTAATTAATTTGTTTAAAGAATTTGTTTATATAATAATGAAAATATTAATGCAATAATTACCATAAAAACAATCAAATACAATATACTAGGTATAAAGAACCATGTTAAAATAAAAATTAGTGCCATCATAGAAATATAAAGAGGTTTATTCCATATAAATATTTTGCTCCCATCTAACGGGAAAATTGGAAGCATATTATATAGTGCAAGAAGAATATTTATAAAAAATGTTAAATAAATTAATTGCCCTAAATAGGATTCTGGATTTGGATGAATAATAAAATTTAAAAACAAAAAAATACCAAACATTGCAAAATTAGTTAATGGACCTGCTAATGACACAATTCCTTCTTGTTTCTTGCTAAAATTCTGTGCATATATCATTGTTGCTCCTGGGATTCCAATTAAAAATCCAAATAAAGAAGATACAATTGTAATCATTAATCCATTTATTGATGTTCTAAAACCAGCAATTGCGCCATAATATTGTGCAACAAATTTATGCATTAATTCATGAATAATAAAACTTATACTAACAACAAATGCAGAAATAGATAAATAAATAAAGAAATTATTCAAAAAACTAGAAAGACTAGTATTAGATATAATATTAGATATTGAAAAAATACCACCAAACTTTGTTGACAATATTAATGTAAAAGCTAGAATTAGTACTGTATCTGCAATTAAAATATCTATTATTTCTTGCTTAGTAAATCTTTCTTTAAAATTATTTAAACTTAATTTCATTTTTATCAGTTTCATTGAATTTATAAATTTAAATATTATGCTTTGTATTTTATCATTGCAGCAATTCCATGAAAACCTAATAAAAATTCACGGCCATAAGATGTTTGAGCAGATATAAAAACAATTTCAATATTCATTTTATCAGCAGTTTCTATCATTTCTTTAATAGAATCTGTTTGTGATTCAATACTTAAACTACCACCACAAGAATGTCTTGTTTGTCTTGTATTACCTTCTTCAATTACATTAATTTCTTCATTACATGAACTGCATTTATATTTTATATTATTTAGTTCTAAATCTTCACTAATAATTAGTTTAATAATATTATTATTTAATAGCATATTTTTTACTTTTTCATAACCAAAAACAGTTAATCCATTATTTGAAACTTCATTTAAAAATCTATCCATAATCTTTTTTTCTTTTACAACTTCTTGCTCAGAAAGTACGTCTTTTGCTTTTTCAAGTAATTCATTTATTCCAGTATGTTCATCAGTATAACCAGTATCAAAAATACCAATTACTTTTATTTGATAATTTAAATTTTTAGATTTTACAAAATTATCTTTTGTTGGACCTGGACCTCCAACAACTAATCCATTAATTTTAAAATTATGTTTTAGAAATACAGTATTTATGCTATCTGCAACACTTTTATAAAAATCATTTATACTTTCAGATATTGCTCTTTCATATCTACCTGCTGATGCACCTCCTTTTCTTACTTTTGCATGCGCAAAAGATCTTAATTTTTTTTCTATTTCAATAGTAGTTCCATTTAATAATGCAATAGTTGCTTCTCGCCCATCAAGTACAACTAAAACAAAACTATCTTTTGCTTCCATCATTGCATATAAAGGACCAAGCAAAAATGCTGAATCACATCTATAAATATTTACTTTAATTTGTTGTGGTGGTTCTACTGAAAATAATTGAATGTCTGATTTTGCTTGCGCTGAAGATGTATTCCCACAAAAAACAGCTATTCCATTTTTAGGCGGATTTCTATATAATTTAATATATTGGATCATTTTTTCAATTGCGCTTTGAACATTTGATCTAGTTGATTTTGATTTAATATTTGATGACTGATTTTGCTCATCTTTTAATTTACTAATTTCATTTGAAATTACAAAATAAGTTGGAATATAAACGCTAATAAGTTCTGTTCCACTACCATGTATTGCTGATAATTTCTTTAATTGTTTCTTTAATTCATAATCTTTTATAAAACTCATTTTATCATTTAATTTTTTGTTATTTTTGATTTTCCAAAGTAAGGAATCAGGACATCTGGAATTGATATTGATCCATCATCATTTAAATAATTTTCAACTATCGCAACAATTGTTCTTGTTGTTGCAAGTCCAGTTGAATTTAATGTATGTACATATTTTCTTTCGTTTTTTTCATCATATTTTATATTTAATCTTAAACTTTGCCAATCAGTACAATTAGAACAAGATACAACTTCTCTATATTCTTTTTGTATTAGCATATATGCTTCTATATCATTTTTCTTAGCAGCAACAATACCAATATCACCAGTACATATATTAACAACTCTGTAAGGAATTTGTAATTTTTTAAAAATCTGTTCTGAATTATTTAATAATTCATTAAAATAAATTTCTGAATCTTCTTCTCTTGAAAAAATAAACTGTTCTATTTTATAAAATTGGTGAACTCGAAAAATTCCTTTTGTATCTTTTCCATGAGATCCTGCTTCTCTTCTAAAACAAGGACTTATACCAGCATATTTTAATGGTAATTGATTCCCTGAAAATACTTCATTACTATGCATTGCTGCAATAGGATGCTCTGATGTTGATATTAAAAATAATTCTTCATTAATTTGCTCTAAATTCGGATTAGATTGAGATTCTTTAGGATCTGTTATTTTATAAAGTGCTTCTTCAAAATCAGCTAATGAAGTAACACTTTTATAATATTCTTTTCGCATCATATTTGGAGGAGAAATTGGAATAAATCCTTTTTTACTTAATTCATCAATTACAAATCTAATTAATGATAATTCTAATAATACAAGATCATTTTTTATATAATAAAATCTAGATCCAGCTACTTTTGCAGCTCTTTTTGTATCTAATAAATCTAAATCAATTAATATATCTTCATGGGTTTTATCAATATTTAATTTATTAAAATCATTAATATTTTTATTATTTGGAAACCATGTTTTTATTTCAATATTATTATCTGAAGACACACCATAAGGAACTGAGTTATGTAATATATTGGGGATATTCCAAATAAGATCATTAATCCTAGTTTCAGTATTTATTAATTTTTTATCAACTAGATCTATTTGATCTTTAATTTGTGTGGCTTTATCAAGTAATTGGTTCAAACCTTCTGAATTATTTTCTTTTTTTAAATTTGAAATATTTTTACTTAATTGATTTTTTTCTTCCTGAAATCGTTGCATCTGTGTTTTTAAATTTCTATTTTCTTCATCTAATTTAATTATTTCATCTAAAGGATAATCTGACTTCCTTTTATTTAAAGATAATTTAAATTCTTGGTAATGTTCTCTTATATATTTTGAATTTAGCATTTTTATCAATTGTAAAATAAATAATATTTTATTATTTTTAATATATAAAATATTAAATAAATATATAATTATATTAAATTTATAAGTTAGTTATAGATAGATACTATGGATATTAAAGATAGAATAAAAAAAGATATTGGAATATTTAATCAAAATATACTAAAAATTGATAAATCTAATGTAAATAAACAAATTAGAAATGTTATTGAATTATCGATTATGTATGCTACTGATGCTAATTTTTTTCTTGAAAAAAAAGATCTTTATACATCTTTTTCTTGCATATCCTATGCTCATGGTTTATTAGATGCTGTTATTAAAATTTTAGATGAGAATAATAATTAAGTTAATTGTTCTTTTATTGATTTAATTGTTCCTGAACTTTTTAAAGTATAAAAATAGATTGGGTTTTTATTTAAAAATTTAATAAAAGTAAATGCTAAAATTAAAAAAGAAATATAAGAATTGGAACACTTGATTATAAATGTATTTTTATCTATAAAAGAGACAATTCTAGGATTTACTTTGTAATAATTTAATCCAATTATATTAATTAACTCATTAAATAATTGAATATTAAATTGACTTTTATCCCTTATTTCTAAACTTGATTCAATTAACAAATATCTATATTTTTTCTTCATAAGTTTCATTTGAAATTTTTTGTATTGCTATTTTATTTAAATTACTTAAACAAAATTTAGCATATTGTTCAGTAGCACCAATAAACTTTACAAATTCAATTAATTGAATATAAGAACATAAATATGCATTTGATTGTGAAAGTGTTATAAATGTTGTAAGTATTTTGTGCTTAACCAAATAAGTAAATAAATTAGATATTTTATATAAATTTCTAGATAAATTAAATCTTTGATCTGTATTTGGAATCTTAATAATAAAAATTATATTATTTTTTAGTAATAAATTAAATAAATTTTTATCAATACTATAATCAGTAGAAATAACAGCACATATTACTTTATTTCTAATTAGTTTTTTTATTTTTGGATTATTTTGATATGCAATTTTAGAATTCAAATCAGTTGTAATTTGATATATTTTTGTAAATCCTAATTTTTTTTCTATTTCAATATTAATATTACAGGTTTTTAATATTATATCGTAATAATCCAGAATATCACTTATTTTGAAACACCAAATATTTCTTTTTCTAATATATCTGATACTTTTTTTGAAGGATATGTTATTTTTATTAATTTAGTATGTCCTCTAATACCTTTTCCAGATTCATAAGAAATTATTAATCCTTGCATTTCTAATTCACTTAGATACTGTCTATACCATCTTTCTGTTTTTGGTTCTTTATGAATACTTTCTGTTATTGATTTATACCTACTATAAACTTCTCCACTAAATAAATAAGTATCAATACCATTTGTAAGTTTTTTGTAAGTTCCACCAGTTAAACTTAATAAAGAAATTGAATATAAAACTAGTTTTAAATGTTCTGGTAATGTTGAAATTAATTCATAAACAATGTCTTCTTCTGCAATTTTAATTGCTTGGCTAGCTTGTTCCATTGATATTTTATCTAAATTTAATTCTTCACTTAATTCTCCTGCTTTTGTCAATATTTTTAAAGAAAAACGTGCATCACCACCTGCTTTTGCAGCAGCAGCAGCAATAAAACGCAATGTTTCATCTTTAATTATATCATTTTTAAAAAAACCCATATCAGACCTATCTTTTATAATTGCATATAATTCATCAGAATAATAAGGTGAAAAAACAAGTTCAGTTTCATATAAAGAAGATAAACTTCTTGGATCTAAATTTTCTTTAAAAGAAATTTTATTTGCAATACCAACTAATGAAACACCACCTGTTTTAATATCAGTATTTACTCTTGTTAAAGTATAAATTAAATCATCTAAATCTTTAACCATATCTAATTCATCTAAAACAATTATGAATAATTTTCCATCCTCTTCAATCCATCTTATAACTTTTTCATATAAATCTGCTGCCCCATATCCTCTTTTAGCATATGTTGGCATATGATCATTAATTATTCTATTTAAAACACGGAATCTGGAATTATATATTCTACAATTCACATAAGAAATAGCTACTTTTATATTTGGAATGCTTCTAATTTCATCAATCACATATTTTACGCATGATGTTTTACCTGATCCTGTTTTACCATAAACAAATAAATTGCGCCCTCTTTCACCTTTTAATGCTGGTGCAATTGATTTTTCAATCTTTAATATTTCTTTTTCTCTAAAAAGTAATTTTTTTGGGATAAAATAGGGAGAAAATACTTCTCTATCCTTAAATATTTTTGATTCTGCTAACAACTCATTAAGACCCATATTATCACAATGTGTATAATTTAATATTTTAATTATATAACTAAATAAAAATAAAAACAATTAATATAAATTAAATATTTAGAATTTAAATATCTTTATTTCTTTTTTCTTGTTCTTTTTTATTTTCTTTGCAAGGAACTATTACTTGATGTTCAATTCGTTCAAATATGACTCCATCTTTATCATAAATAAAAAAAAGGATATTTAATTTGTAATCATCTGGAAAATTATTTGGTCTAGTATATAAATTTACTTTCTTTTTTTTAGTTTTATTTGGTTCCATCATACCAATTCTTACAAAACCTCTATTCAATTCATAATCAAATGCTAAAGATAATGGAGAAGTAACCTTTATTTCTGATTCACACCATAATACTTGCTCATTTTGATTTGAAATTTCAATTAATAATAAAGCTTCGTTTCTAGAATAAGCTTTCAAATCACTTGGTTCTAGTATTGTTTTAATAGATAAATTAGTCATAAAATCATTTTATTAATTAAATATATTATTAAATTAAATATTAAAATATAATAAATACTAAAATAAAAAATTAAATTATTAATAATTAATATTATAAAACAATTAATTATTAAAATTAAATAAATATTTATTAAATTATAAATAAAAAATAGATAATATGGAACTTAATGAATCAAAACTTATTGAAAAAGAAATAACATTAAGATTATTAAGATTAACTAAAGAAAATTTAGAAACTAGACGTTCAATAATAAGATGGCTTGCTTTATCATTAGGTATTGTTAATCCTAAAGAATCAAGACTTAGTGCTCTTTCAGTTTTAGATTCAATATTATATTTTCAAATATCTCAAAAAAAAGATCCAAGTGTTGTAGAATTAATGAATTATATTAATAAAACATGGGGTCAGATTAATGAGAAAACATTAAGATATCATTTATTGCAATTAAAAAAAATGAATATTATTAAAAATTCAAAATCAAAATATTTTTTAATTAAAAATGATGAAATTAATAAAAATGATGAAACTTTATGGGTTGATGATTATTTTAATTCAATTATAGAGCCAATAAAAAGTAATATAAAAAGAATGATAAAAGAACTTAAAAATAGGTGATAATATAAAAAAAATTAATTTAAATATAATAATCTATATTATCTTAGCAATTGTAATACTTAGTATTGTTAGTAGTATCTTAATTATAAAAACAAACCATATTTATAAAATAAATGTATCTTTATCAAGTAATTCATCAAATACAATATTATATCCTTTTGAAACATCTTATTTTAAAATACAAATAAACAATACTGGATCTAATTATATTAAAAATTTAGTTTTGGGATTTTATTTAAATCATAGTTTAATTAAATCATATACTGTTTCATTACCACCTTATAAAAATATTACAACAACTTTAAATTATACTTATAATAAATCAGGAATATTTAATTTTGAAATAATTGCAAATCCTTCATTAGTACGAACTATTTCTAATACTTCAACAATAAAGAGTAATATTAATATTAAAGTAAAAAAACTTCAAAGCGTTTTAGATATTCCCTCATCAATTCCTGATAATAACATACAAGCATTAGAAACATTTTCATTATATAAACAAGGCATTACTGCAATTCCTTTTATTGATATTAATTTCAATAAAAATGATTTTTTAAATAATATTGTTTTTTCTCAAATTATTTTATCTAAAATTTTTTATGATTTATCAAACCATATGAATATATTGAATGGACTTTATATTAGATATAATAATAATACATCAGCATATTCTACTTGGATACAAGGAAATTTAAAACCTGAATTTATTACTACTGTTGTTTCTACATTTTCAAATATTTATAATACAAATTATACTATAAATTTAAATTATAATAAAAATGAAATAAATAATCAGAAAAAAATTAATGTGAATTTTATAAAAATTGATAATAATAAAAGTATTTGTTATTTTTATCAGCAAGGGTGGACTAAAATTATTGCATATAAAAATAATTCAAATAATTATAATTCTTGTTTAAATATAATTAAAAAGAATTATCAAACAAATAATTATAATTCAATTGAATCAATATTTACTAGTAATCCTGTTTTTATAAAAAATAGTTCTAAATTTATATTCACTAATGTTTCAAACATTGGTTTAATTAGTACATATAATAATAATAATTCTTCTGGTTTTTATAGATTATTTGATAGTAAATATGGTACATTCATCAATTATATAATACACAATAACAAACAATTAATTACTTTTAATAAAACATGCAAAGGTATTTTATCTAATCAAAATAATACACATGTTTGTAGTGATTTTATTTCATTAAATACTTTAAATTTTTCAATTGTTAATTCAACGGAATTTACAAAAAATTATAAACTTGGTCTTTATTCAATTGTAAATAATAATTTATCAATTTATGCTTCTAGACTTGCACAAAGTTTAATTAATAGATTAAATTTTAACCAAACATCTTTTTCTTGGAAAACAATTAATAAATGTTCATTAGACAGCACTTTATTAAATTGCAGTTATTATAATTTTAATTATCTTAATTCAGTTGCTTCATTAAATATTACAAATAAAATGAATAATAGTATTAAAATAAACACAATTGCTTGCTATGATTCAGGTTTTGAATCTAATCAAACAATAAATAAAACAATTGGATCTGATAATTCTTTAATACTTAATATTTCATGTAATGGACTTTCTAGTCAAATAAGTATAATTAATTCATATAATTTAATAATGAACTATACTGTTTTAAACAAAACAAAAATTATTAAAGGATTATTTAATTTATCAAATAGAATTTAAAAACATTAAAATTTATAATTATAAATATTTAATAAAATATTATTTTCACTTATAATTTTATATAAATTAACAGATAACTAAAAACATATATTTAAATATTTTAGTAAATAAGATTATTATGAGAATATGAAAAAATCATGTTTATACAGAAATAGATTTAAATTCAAAGTCTTTTTAAGAATTATATTCGGAATCATTTGGCTTGTTGATGGTAGTTTTAAATTTTTATTTATGACACCAAGTGGTTTTTTACAAGACATACAAGCTGCTAGTGCTGGCCAACCAGCATTTCTTATGCAATGGTTTAATTTATGGAGTAATCTTAGTGCAATTCACCCAATTATATTATTTTATGTAGTAGGAACAGCAGAAGTTTTATTAGGATTAGGACTTATATTTGGAGTATTAAGAAAACTTATTTATTTAATTGGAGCTGGATTTAGTTTTATGATTTATGCAATACCTGAAGGTTTTGGTGGTCCATATGTAGCAGGTGCAACTGATGTAGGAACTTCAATAATTTACATTTTAGTATTTTTATGTCTTATGTTAATAAATGCAACTTATGGAACAAGTAAATATTCTATTGATAATTGGATTGAAAAACATGTTAAATGGTGGCATCATTTAGCTGAATTTCAACATAAATAATATTCACATTTATAAAAAAAGAGGAAAATGATATTTTAATTTAATCTTTGAATATTTATTTTATTATATTTTTATAACTTAAAGTAAAGATTTATTAATAAATATAATGTATTTTTTTAACAATTACAATAAGTTTATAAAATAATATAAGAACTCTTTTTATTAGTATTTAGCAATAATAATACTAATTTTTACAATAGATCATAATAAATAAATTCATAATTTTTATTATACAATACATTATTTAGAAATAATATTGAACAATGTAAAATAATAGAAATAATTAATTAGATTTAAAATAGTAATAAACAGAAAAAATCAATATTAAAAAATAATTATAAAAGTTCTAACTACAAAATAATATCAAATATTATAAATAAATATTTAATAGTAATAAATTCATATGCTTTTTACAAAATATATTTAGGAATTTAATTTAATTAATTCATCAAATGCAGTTTTTATATTTTTCTTTAGATTAATAATATAATCATTAAACTCTTTATTATTAATTTCCCGCATTCTTGATATATCTTGTTTAATTTTTAAATTTATTATTTTATCTGCACTAATTTCTTTTACTGATTTCTGTGCTAATTCATTAAAATATAAAATTGTTTCTAACATTTTAAATTGTCTATCTAAACTTGAAAAAGTATCAATATCATCATAAGCATTTTGAAACAAGAAATTTTCTCTAATTATTTTTCCAACATCTAAAACAATACGTTCATAGTCTGGCAGTGCATCAGCACCAACTAATTGAACAATATTTCTTAATTCTGATTCTTGTTGCAATATTTTCATTGCAATTATTTTATTATCAATAAAGTTTTCTCCAACATTATCAACATACCATTGTTTTAATTGATTCTGATAAAGTGAATAACTATTCAACCAGTTTATTGCTGGGAAATGTCTTGAACTTGCTAAAACAGCATCTAATGCCCAAAAGGTTTTTGTTAATCTTAATGTACCTTGAGAAACTGGTTCAGAAATATCACCTCCTGGTGGTGACACTGCTCCTACTATTGTTATTGATCCTTGTTTATTATTTAATGTTATAACCTTTCCACCTCTTTCATAAAATTCAGCAAGCCTTTTTCCTAAATAAGCTGGATAACCTTCTTCACCTGGCATTTCTTCTAATCTAGCTGAAACTTCTCTCATTGCTTCTGCCCACCTAGATGTACTATCAGCCATAACAGCAATATCATAACCCATATCTCTAAAATATTCAGCAATTGTTATTCCAGTATAAATACTTGCTTCCCTAGCAGCAACTGGCATATTACTTGTATTTGCAATTAAAATAGTTCTTTGCATTAGTGGTTTTTGTGTTTTTGGATCTTTTAACTCTGGAAATTCTGTTAAAACTTCTGTCATTTCATTTCCTCTTTCTCCACATCCAACATAAACAATAATACTAGCATTAGACCATTTTGCTAATTGGTGAGATACAACTGTTTTTCCTGTTCCAAATGCACCTGGAATTGCTGCAGTACCTCCTTTTGCAATTGGAAAAAACATATCAATAACTCTTTGTCCTGTTATTAAAGGTTCATTTAATATTATTTTATTTTTGTATTTAGAAGGTTTTCTAACAGACCTTGTTTGCATCATTTGAATTTTAATTTCTTTGTTATTATTTTTTAATACTGCAATTGTTTGTTTTATATTAAATTTTCCTGATTTTAATTCAATTAATTTTCCATTAATATTTTGGGGAATTAAAATATAATGCTTGATAATTTCTGTTTCTTGCACATAACCTATAATATCCCCTTCATTAACCTGTGAATTCAATTTTATTGTTTTGTTTGGAATAAATTCCCACATCTTTTTTTCATCTAATGCATTAATATTAACTCCTTTTGAAATAAAATCTCCTGACTGTTTTCTAATTTCTTCTAAAGGTCTTTGAATACCATCATAAATATTTGCAATTAATCCAGGTCCTAGATTAACAGATAAAGGCAATTGTGTTGAAATAACAGTTTCACCAGGTTTTAATCCTGATGTGTCTTCATAAACTTGGATAATTGTTTTATCCTGATTTAATTGGATAATTTCACCAACTAATTGATCATCTCCAATTTTAACTACGTCATACATTTTTGCTCCTAACATATTATTTGCAATAACAATAGGTCCTGAAACTTTTTCAATTATTCCCAAAAAATCACTTATAAATAAAATTTTATATTTTTTATTTTTTAAATTTAACAATTAAAGTACTATGTCCATACCAATTGCTTTTAATATTATTTTTCTTAAATTATCTTGATGTTTATCTTGTTCATTATAACCTTGAATTTCTATTATTAAAGGCTTTATGGATTTATTCATTGATTCTAATAATTTATTATTTGTTATTTTTTCAACCATTTTCTGATTTATAATTATTAATCCTATTTCTTCATTTTGAATGAGTTCTTTTAATATTTCTTCTAGATTTTCCTGTGGATTAAAAGTATTTTTTGTTCCTAATAATTTAAAACCTAAACATAATAGCTCATTACCAATAACTGCTATTTTATAATTAACATTATTTTCAGTTGTCATCATTGTATCAATTGAGATAATTCTTGTTTATCTAAATTATATTGTTTAGCTTTTAATAAAAGTCTTATTGTTGAAATTTCAATTTCTTTTAAATATAAATAATAATATATTGAACCAAATGAAAGAGTTGTGTGCTTTAAAATTTTTGAACTTGTATCTAATATATTATGTTTCATTTTTATTTCGAAGTATAATAAATCATTTGTTTTCAAATAATTATTTAATTGTGATTTTATTTCAAAAATTTTAATTTGTGTTACTAAATCTTCTACATTTGAAGATTTTTCAAATATGCTTCTTAATTTTTCTTTATCAAGATTTCCATTTTCAATAATAAATTTTTCTAAATAATTAAAATTTAAATTATGCTTTTTTGCTCTTAATAAACTAATAACATTTTTCATATCAATTTCTTTTTTAATAATAAAATAAGTATTATGATCAATATTATTCATTTTAAATAATAATTTACTTAAATTTTCATAATAATTTTTATCAATACCAATATTTACTTCTAAAATATTTTGATTTTTTTTATATAATTGTAGAGATTGTTGTAAAATATTTTTATAGGGTGAATTTATTATAAATTTTTGTAAAAGATCTTCTATTGCAATTGTTTCCTGCATTGTCTGTTTTATCATTAGAGAACTGTAAGCACCATAATCTATTAAATATTTAGAGATTGAACTAAAATCCTTTTTTTGATGTCTTGCTTCTAATGCTAACTTTATATTATATAAATCCCATTTCCCAATTAATTGACGCATTATATATTTTTTTGTAAGTGGTGTAACATTCATTAGTTTATTTATTTTTTCACCAAAATTTTTACTTAGTGCAAAGTCAATTAATTCTAATTTTATATTTAACCCACCAAAATCAATAAGGTTTTTTTTATAATCAGTATTTATTAAAATAAGTAATATAGAAGGTATATCTTTTGCATTTATTATATTTTGCATAGTAGTTTTATTAATCAATTTTGATTCAACTGCTTTAATGTATGTATTTGAATAACCATATAAAACCGCACTGCCATAACCACTGACCACATAAACCACATATTAATAATATATTTTATTTTTTACTTGATTTTGCGCTTTTTTTACTTGCTGCTTCTTCTTTAAATAAGTATTTTGAAAGTTCATATTTTACTAAATCAATATTATCTTCAAATAATTTTTCAGAATTTATTTCAATTTGTATATCATATTCTTTATTATGAATAATAATATTATCTTGATTTATATACTTTAATTTATATTTTTTAAGTTTACTAAAATTTATATTTTTTTCATTTTTATTTAAATCAATGAAAATATTGTTTTCACTTAATGTTTCTGAAATTTGATGTATAGCAGAATCAAGTAATTTATTTGTTTGATTATTAATTTGTTTTATAAAAATTTGTTTTAGATCTTTTGATATTTTATTTAAAATAGATTCTTTTTCAATAATAATACTTTGATTCTTTTCAAATTCAATCTGTGAATTATATTCTAATTCTACTTGCTTTATTTCTTGATTTAAATCTATTTTTGATTTTTCTAAAATTTGATTTGCTTGATCATTAGCTTGTTTAATTATTTCATTTGTTTCCTGCTTTACAATCTTTTTAATTTCATCTAGTTTTACTTCTGAATCAATACTTATTTGCTTTTTAATTTGATTTAGAGTCATTAAATCCTTTCATTTTTATCTAATTTTATTATATTAAACCAGCATTTAACATTATTAATATTGAAATTACGAATCCAAAAATTAGTAATGTTTCTGGAAGAACTAAGAATAATAAAACTCTTCCCATTTCTTCTGGTTTCTCTGCAATTAATCCAAGACCTGCACTACCAATTGCTGATTGTGCAATACCTGTTCCAACTGCTCCGCCTAAAATAGCTAATCCTGCACCAATTGATGCTACTGCTGCTGCTAATTGTATTACCAATAAATCACCTTATATTCATTTTTTATTATATTCTATTTTTACTACAATTTATAATAGTTTTAGTTTAATTAATTTTTTATTTAGTCTTTAGTATAATTTCTTTTATATGAAAATGGTTTAAATTTACTTCCACCACCAGTATAAAACTTTGAAAAAAATTCAACATAATTTAATCTTACTCCTTGTACTAAACCTTCAAAAATAGTCATTATCATATTTAAAAAATGGAGTAATATAAATATTATTGAAAAAATAATAAACATTGGTATACCAAGAGATAATGTTGGAGTAAATGCTTGATCAATTAGCATTGCAATAATAATGCTTGCTAATCCAAAACCAAAAAGTCTCGCATAACTTAATGGATGTGTTATTAAATTAGTAAGTTCTGTTGCTTCAATACCACTTAAAACCCCTGTTATAATTAAAGATATAATTGCAAGAATTGACCATATCATTGTTTGAAAACTATTTAATAAATAAAATAATCCACCAGCAATTGCTAAAATCCCAAAAATTATTGTTAATATTGAAGTTATTTTACTTATTGCTAAAGATATATTATGTTTATTATAATTATTTATAAAACTAAACATAAGACCAATTATTACTTGCGCAACACCAAAAAACACTGTTAGTAATATAAGAAACTGCATATCTTTAATCCAACTAAATGCTTGATAATTTATAAAGTAATTATTTAAACTAAATCCAAAATATTGATTTGATAAAAATCCAAAAACAATTGCTGACAATGCACTTATTTGCCATATTTTAGCAACATTATACACAAGACCTTCACGGTCTGTTATTTTTGTTATACCTATTGCAAATAAAAGAGACAATACACCATAACCAACATCACTTACCATTATCCCATAAAAAATTAAAAAAGAAAATATAAATATCCAAGTAGGATCAATTTCATCACTTCTTGGAACTGATAAAAATTCCATTATATAATCAAAAGATCCTAAAATACCAGGTCTATTTAATAATGTTGGTGCTAGTTCTGTTGTTTTGATTTCTTCAATAACTATTTCATTATTTGTTATTTTATTCAGAGAAATATTGAATTCATTAAACTTTTTACTTGGAACCCAACCTTCTATAATAATTGTTTTCTGTGTTTTTTTGAAATTAGAACTAATTGTAGATCTTTGTAGTTCAATCTGAAGCATTTCTTTTATAGAAGTATACCTAAGATATTGGTCTAAAATTATTTTTTTAAAATCATTATCAAATTTTAGTAATTGAATTTGATTTAAATGTTTTTTCAATGATACTGTTTTAAGTATTTGCTTAGGTGTTCCATCTAAATAAATTTGCTTAAGATCAATTTCTTTTATTTTGATTGTTTTTAATATTTCATTTACTTGTAACTCGTTATTTTTATGATAAAATATAAACAATAAAAATAAATCTTTAGAAACTTTTTTAGTTATTATTCCTTGATTTTTTATTTTTTTAAGGTGTTGTTCAAATAAAAGAGAAGTTTTATAATCACATAAAAATGCATTAAATTTTAAAATACTGTTATTAAGATTACTAAAATTAATATTTATTTCCTTAAACATATTAGCAGTATTTTCTGCTTTTTCCAATTTTGCTAAATCCTCATTAATAGAATTTTGCTGCTGTTTTAGTTCATAAACATTATCAATTGATTTTAATTCAATTACTGAATTTAATAAATTTTTAAGATTTATGTGTTTTATTTTATCTTGATTTTTTTGAGGTATTATTTTTAAATCTTTTATTTTATCTTCTAAAATTTGTAATGCACCACTCACTTTTATCAAAGAATCTGAAATTTGATTTTCAAATTGAGAAACAGAATCATCTTCAATAGAAATCTCTGATTTTTTAATTTCTAATATACCTTGTTTATGTAAATTTTGTATTAATTTTTCTCTATTTTGAGTTATTGAAATAATACGTATTTTTTTCATTGGTTCTGTTTTAAACATAAACATCATTATCTAAAGAATAAGTTTATTTTATTATCTTTTAATTCCAATTATTTTATAATTTAATTCAAAATATACTATTTAATTATTTGTTGTATAATTTGATCAGATATTTGAATTAATTGTTTTGAATTCAATTTCATTGATTTTAATTTAATTAAATATTCTTCTACATTTTTAAGCTCTTTTTGTTTTTTTAAATTTAATTCTTTATTTATTTTAGCTAATTGATATGTTCTAGAATCTTTGATTATTTTCATTGTTTTTTTTATTATTTCATCTGCTTTATCTTTTGCTTGTTTTAATGCAATAAGTTTTTTTGCATTGCTTTCATCTATTAAATTGTTTGCTTTCTGTTCCTGCTCTTGTATTTGTTTTATTGTATTAACATCATCATTATTTTCTTGATTCAACTTACTATTAGTCATGGTTTCATCTATTATATTATTTTTTAATTTACAATTAAATTTATTAACTATAATTAATTTAAAATTTATAAGTATTATGATTTTTAATCATTTTTAAAAGTTCTGGCATTTTATTAATATAAACTCTAAATTTTGAATTAGGAGTTAGTGTTTGTTTTTTGTTATTATTTAAAATAATTTCAAGAAATTTTATTGCTTTTTGCTTTTCTATGTTTGTTTCTAATTCATAAGTTTTATTAGATATATTAGTTATTTTAATTCCACAATAATCTAATGCTTCAGATATTATATTTTCTTTTATTTTATTTTTATTATATTTTCTTTTCTTTAATCTTTGCTCCATTGTTTTTAAATTTATTCTAATTATAAAAGAATAGTCAAATATTATATTTAATTCAGGTGCAAGATGTCCAACAAAAATTAATCCTTTAATTAATGCTTGCTTATTATCTACTCGCTTCATTTTCTTTATATATTGTTTAATAATATTATTTAATTTTCCAATATTTGCAATTTTTTCATTATCTTTATCAACAGTAAATATTTTATATTTATTAACAAGATTATTTAATTCAATTATTTTTAGTTTTTTTATATTTTGCTTAATTATTTGAGAAAAATAAGTTTTTCCTGCTCCTGGAGATCCTGTTACTGCAATAATTAGCATATCAAAAACTTGTTTTAGGTAATTGTAAAGAAAAAAAAGATAGTGATTGATTTAATAAGTCATTTATTTCTATTTTTGTTGATTCAATAATTAAAAGTTCATTTTCAGGTACATGAACTTTTATTTTATAGTTTTTATTTCCAGAAAATACCCAATGACCAATTTTATAATGATTATAAACTTCAGACATATTTATAATAAATATAGATGAATCAATAAATTTTTTAACTAATAATTGTTCATTATCACCAAATTTTTCAAGATATATTGTTTGATCTTGCTTTTCATTATGTTCAAAAATTGATGTTAAAATAGGTAATTGTTTTTGATTTGATTCTAAATTAATTAATTGTTCTAGTTGTATAGACAAATTATTTATATTATCCATTGTTTTATCTAATTCTAATTGTTTCTCACTACTTTTAGAAAGTAAATTACTAATATAATTATTTACATCTGTTTTAATATTAGTTATTTTTTCATTAATATTTACAGTATCTATTATTGAACCTGGATTAGTTAATAATTTAATTAAAGATAAACTATATTTTTCTTGTACTTCTGGTTCTAAAATTGATATAAGTGTATCAGTAAAATCATTAGAAAAATCAACCATTAAATCACATTAAAATAAAATTAAACAAAATTTAAATAGTTTCGCATAAAACATATAGTATTAATTATATAATTAATAAATATACCTTTTCTTAAAAAACTTAAACTAATTTAATTGATATTATGATAATTATTGGAACAATTATTGCAAGTATTATTGCATTTTTATCACTATTTATTCCAGGATTTCTTTTAGCTTTAGCACTTTTAAAAAAAACAGATTTAAGATTATTTGAAATTGGGGTAATTGGTTTTATTTTTGGACTTATTGCACCAGCAACTTTAACTTGGATTGAATCTTATTTTATTAATTATATTCATTTTTTTTCGTTTTCATTAGGGTTATTTGAACTAAATGCACTTATTCTTTCAATAATTGGATTTATATTATGTATACAACAAGGAATTATAACAAAAAAAGTGTTCTCGGATTTCTTTATTATTAAAGAAAAAGAAGAACGACAAGAATTAAAAAATGAATATGAATTAGATATAAGTGAATTAAGACAAGAATTAAAACAATTTCAAAAAGCAGAAAATATACTAAAAGACCATATTGAAGAAGAAAAGAATCTTAAATTAAAACAAATAAATGAATTACAGAATATTTCAGAATTGTCAATTGAAGAAAAACAAAAAATTATTGAAATGCATAAAAAAGAAGAAAATCAATTAATAGAAATGCATAAAAAAGAAGAAGAAATATTATTGAATAATTTAAAAAATAACAAACCTTTGAAAAGTAAAATAAGAGATATTACAAAAATTGCATTTGGAATTTTATTTGTATTAATGCTTATTGTATTTATAACAAGAATAATTGGATTAGGTACTTCATCCACTTATTTTGAATTTGATCCTTATTTTGATATGATCAATACTCAATCAATCTTAACATATGGATATCAATTATTATATTCACCTTCTGCATGGCCTGTTGTTGCACAAGGAACTGTATTGAGAATACAACCAATAATACCTTATTTAGAAGCATATTGGTATAGTTTAATGAATATATTTACACATTATTCAACATTTAATACAGCATTAATGAGCAAAGTGAGTAGTGTATATCCACCTTTAGTTGCAGCATTATTAGTTTTTGTGATATTTTTATTAATATATAAACAATATGATGAGAAAGTTGGATTAATAAGTGCTGGATTAATCGCAACAATTCCTGTTTTATTTACAACATTTGTTGCTGGAGAACAATTATTAGAACCATGGGGTATATTTTCTTTATTCTTTTTCTTTGCAACATATATGCTAGCAGTAAAAAATATGAAAAATCATAGATTTGCTATTTTAGCTGGTATTGCATTTGCTTCAACATTTTTAGGAGCACATTATTATACTGTTGATGCAGGAGTACTTACATTATATATTTTAATTCAAGGGATAATAAATATCTTAAGAAGAGATTGGGATATAAATTTCTATAAAATGAATGCAATAGTAATTAGTATTATTGCAATTTTTCTAGTAATTTATCATCAATATCATGCAACTCTTAGTGGCCGAATCCCAAATGTATTAGGAATTCCAATAACATTAAGTGGACCTTTATTTGCATTATTAATTATTGCAATATTAGAATATTTTCCAAAAATACTTTATAAATATAAAATATTATTTAAAAAACTTGACTTTAAATCTTATTTATTATTTTTTGTATTTATTGTAATTATTTTAAGTTTAATTATATTATTTACCCCAATTGGAAAGCCAATTCATGATTATCTTAATTTAAGTGCTAAATTTACAACACCTTCAACACCTTTATTTATGACTGTTCAGGAATTCATTCCAACAGGATTAAGATTTAATTTTGCTAGCAATGGATTTGGAATTATTGCTATTGGACTTTTTAATTTTTCATTGTTATTTTTTACAGTAATTATTATTGGAGTCTTATTGATATTAATAAGTATTATATTTAGAAGAGATAAAGTTGGAGTTTTATATCTTGTAATTTTATTTCCTTTATTATTTGCAGGATTATCAGAAGTTAAATATATTCCCCATTTAAGCGTTGCATATGTAATGATAATTGGTATTTTAATAGGAGAAATATTAGTATTAAAAAGTAAAAATTTTACTGAATTTAAAAACTTAGATATAAAATCAGCATTAAAATCTGTTTATTTAAATAATAAAACATTTGCATTTTCAGTTTTTGCAATTGCATTGTTCTTTATTTCTTCAATTTTAGCATTAATATTCTTATTTTATCTAGTATTTAATAAAAAAATAATAAGTACTAAAAATCAAAGAAATGTGTTTATTGTATTAATAATAATTATTATATTAATTGAAATTACTTCTGTTATTAGTATAGGAACCTTTATTTTTGGTGAAAGTAAATCAATGATACAATCAATTCAAGCAGTAATTGTACATTATAATACTAATTCTAATATTTCTCAGGAATGCAGTACATTTAGAAGTTCTGGAAATCTTATTGGTTCAGACGCATTTTGTAATCAAGTACCTTATTATTGGTTAAGTGCAACACAATGGATGAAACAGAATATTGGACCTTATGGACCTAGAATTTTATCATGGTGGGATTATGGTGACTGGATTAACTGGTTTGGAAATAGTAATGCAGTATTAAGAGGAGATAACTCAGTTTCAAAAGAAGATTATAGTGCTGCTGCAAATTATGTACTTGGACCAATATATAGTTATAATGAATCAAAATTAATTAATTTTATGAATACAAATCAAACAGAATACATAATATTTGATGGGGGATTAATACCAAAATGGGGTGCATTAGACTTCTTAGCTTGTATTAATATAAATGCTACATCAAAAGCATTTGCAATTGCAGAAGGACATTCACAAAATCCACCAGTTCCATATGCTTTAGGTCATTCACAATGTGAAATAACACATGATCCAGAATATGCATTAATTCCATTATCAGCAATTATTCCAAATTCAAGCAAACAAAATATTGATAATTATTGTTCTTTTTCAAATAATACTGATTTATTTATTAAATCATATTTAGTAGTAAATAATTCATTAGAAAATCATACTGTTTGTATTAATTCAAAACCAAATAAAAATAACGCATTAAGATTATATTCATCAACAAAACAAAAATTAAATGCATTTGTTTCGTTTAATGATCCTAGAATAACATATCAAGGCATAATTCCAATTAATAACCAAGATTATGTGAGTGAATTAGTAATTTACACACCAAATGGTCCAAATAATACAGTTGAAAATGCACCATCATACTTTTATAATTCTAATTTCTATAAAGGATTTTTTTATGGGAAATTAAATGGATTTAAAGAAGTTTGGCCAAATATTTCAAATACATATACAAATGGTATTAATTTAATAAATTATACATTACCATTAAGAATTCTTAAGTTAAATAACTTTACAGGAACTTTACCAAATACACCAACAAAACCATTTTGGATCCATAATAATTTAACAATGCCTTAATTAAATTTATATTTGTAAATTTTTTGTTTATTTAATGATTTTAAGCTTTTATTAAAAATAATGGGCTTGTAGCTCAGCCTGGTTAGAGCGCCGGTCTTATAAGCCGTAGGTCGCGAGTTCAAATCTCGCCAGGCCCATTTTCAACAAAAAATTATGTTTATAACTTAATTTTAATTTAAAGATTTTCAAGGTTTTTGTAAGTCAATATAATATTCAAAACTTTATTGAATAAATAATACTAATTTTAAAAATATAAGTACAAAACTGAAATTATCATAATAATCAATAATAAAACCATAAATTTTAAAATAATTAGAACTATAACAAACAAGTTTATAATGTATACAATTTTTTTAAATTATACATATTATTTGTTTTTCAATGAATTTTTCATAAGTATTAAATAATCATATGAAAAAATACACATATGAAAAAAATAACATATGATATTATAAATAATAAAACAACAAAACTATTTTTTGATGCATTTAGCAATCCAAAAAGATTCAAAATTTTATTAATCCTTAAAGACAAATCAATGAATGTATTGAGTTTACAACAGATAATGGATTGTGAGCAATCTGATTTATCGCATAATCTCCAATGTTTACTTAATTGTGGATTTGTAGATAAAGAAACAAGAGGTAAAGAACGTATATATAGCATAAATAAAGAAACAAAACCAATAATTAATTCAATATACAAACACATTGATAAATATGGGAATTATATGGCTTCTTGTAATATAATAAACAATAATAAATTAGGTAATAAAAATGAATAAATTTGAATATGCAATAATTGGACATGGTGCTGCTGCATTTGCTGCTGCTATAAAAGCTAATTCTTTAAATATAAAAACAGTAATGATAGGAAAAAATGAAACAAAAGGTACATTGATTGGTGGTACATGTGTTAATGTTGGTTGTGTACCAAGCAAAAGACTTATAACAATTGGTGAGTTCATTGATGAAATCAAAAAAAATAGATATGAAGGTATAAAAATAAAAATTGAAAATATAAACTTTAAAAAAATTATAGAACAAACTAATCAACTTGTTAGTGAATTCCGTAATAAAAAATATTCTGAAGTATTAAAAAATTTAAAAAATGTAACATATATAAATGAATTTGGATCATTCAAAAGTAAAAATATACTTATTGCAGGAGAAGAAGAAATATATGCTAAAAAAGTACTTATAGCTAGTGGAGCAAGAGCCAATATCCCAAAATTAAAGGGAATTGAAAATATTAAATATTTAACTAATGAAGAAGCACTTTCAATAAAAAATCTTCCTAATTCAATGATTATTATTGGTGGTAGAGCAATTGGTTTAGAATTTGCGCAAATGTTCGCACATTTTGGTGTAAAAATAATACTTTTGCAAAGAAGTAAAACAATAATACCTAATTGGGAACCAGAAATAATAAATCTTTTATCAAATTATTTAAAAACTGATGGAATTAGTATAAATACAAATGTAGAATTAATAGAAGTTAATGAAAATAAAGAAAAAAAATATGTAAAAACCAAAATCAATGGAATAAATAAAATATTTGAAGCTGATGAAATACTTTTTGCAACTGGGAGAAAACCAAATATAGAAAAACTTAAACTTGAGAATATTGGAATAAAATTAAACAAAAAGGGATTTATTAAAATAAATAAATCATTAATGACAAATATTAAAGAAATTTATGCTGTTGGTGATGTTGTTGGAAATCCAATGCTTGAAACATTGGCTGCAAAAGAAGGTAATATTGCAACACAAAATGCATTTACTAAAATAAATAAAAAAATAAACTTACTAGAAATTCCAAGTGCAATATTTACAATGCCAGAAGCAGCAAAAGTAGGTTATACTGATATTGAAGCTAATAAAAATAATATTAAATGTAATTGTACTACTATTCCTCTTTCATTAGTAGCAAAATCAGACATAATTGGAGATAAAAGAGGTTTAATAAAAATAGTTATCAATAAAAAAACACATAAAATAATAGGAACTAGCATACTTTCAAGAAATGCTGCAGATATTATAGCTGAAGCAAGTTTAGCGATCAAATTCAAACTCACTATAGAAGATATAATAGATACTGTTTATATATTTCCAACATTGAGTGAAGCAATGAAACTTGCTGCACAAAACTTTTATCAAGATATAGAAAAATTAAGTTGTTGTACAGTGTAAACATGTTTTTAACAAAATTCCTAAAATCTTTAAAAATTGTATTTAAAAATCCAAAATATATAATACTTTTAATAGGTCTTATATTAATTATAAGTATTTCTTATTTTTATATTTTGTATATATCTAATCAAAGTTTTATTCTTTTTGGATCTATTCAATTTGGTGAAACAGTAGAAATAATAGGTATATTTAGTTTAAGTATATTATTTTCAATAAGTACTTCAATGTATATTTACATAGCCAAAAGAAATTTTAGTTTAAAAAAAAGAGATAAAAATCTTAGTATTATTAGTTTATTTACTGCTACTTCTAGTCAATTACTTTGTTGTACGCCAATAATACCATTTATATTATCAACACTTGGTGTTTCAACAGGCTTATTATTTAATTTAACTGGAAAAATTCAGGGTTTCTTCTCTGATACTTGGATATTTTTTATATTAATATCTTTATTTATAATTGGAATAAGTCTATCAAGTATATCAAAAAAAGTTTTAATAGTAAATTGTAAAAACAAAAAAATGAGTAAATGAATAAAAAATATAATTATATTGGACTTGCAATAATAATAATAATAATAATAGTCATTACTTTCTATTTAAATAATTTAAGTCAATCTTCAAAAAACACCCCAGAACTTTTAAGAATAGGAACTACAGCACCTAATACATCTTTTTTATTAATTAATGGAACAATGCAAAAAATTTCGGATTATAGAGGCCATATAGTATTAATATACTTAGTAGCAACATGGTGTAGTTCATGTATTGTTGGTACACGAGCTTTAGCAAAAAATATTGATTTTTTTTCTAATAACAATGTAACAATAATTGAACTTGAACTTTACAAAGATCTTGGATATCATGGACCTGATATAAATAAATTTATAAATACAAATGTAAATAATATTTCAGAAAGAAATAGAATAATAAGAGGTTATGCTACTTATAATATGACTAAACTTTATGATGCTAAAGCATATCTTGATTTGTATTATTTAATAAATACAAATGGAAAAATAGTTTATGTGAATGGTGCACCAAAAGAAACAATGAATTTATTAAAATACGCAGTAAATAAAATAAATATTAAACATTAATTTTTTTTATGTTATATAATCATTTATTCTCCTTTGTGTTGTAAGGTCTTTTAATACCTTGCTATTTTCTATCCAATTTTTTAAAGGAACATTGAAATATTTAGTAATAAAAGAATGGAGTTCATTAATATTATTCAATACTACTGGTTCTTGTTCTAGTGCTTGCCTTAAATGCTCTCGTACATTCCAAACACCAACAGGTACTGAATAACCCTCATGCACTTCTCTCAAAATTAGAACAATTGCTTGCTTTTTAATCTTATTTAATTTTTCTACTACTGCTAATCTAGCAGCATAATAAGCACCACTTATTTCTGCATAAGTTGATCTCCCTTTAAAACTTTCATATGATGAATATATTGAAATTGAATTGGTTTTATTCCATGTTGTATCTGGATACCATGATTCTATTGATTCATACTGCCAATTTCCAGGTATAAAAAAAACTAACCAATGATTATCAAGTGCAATACTATGATATGCATATATTGCATCAATTACATCATTCTCTTTTATTTTTTCTCTAGTATATTTTGAAATAATATCATCAACAGCAATAATACTCCACTTAGTTGGAACAAATTTTCTTTTATTTCTTAATCCAAGTAAACCAGCAGATAATGCTTGTTGAATTTTTGAAACTAGAATTTGATTTTTATATAATTCAATAATTGCAGTATTTGCATTTGCATCAGTATCAGTATACATATTTTCTATTCTCTTTTCAACTCTTGAATTTGATAAATTAATCTTTTTTATTTCAGTAGTAGGTCCAAAAGGTTGAACTTGATCATCAAATTCCATTTTTATTGTTAATTTTTTTAAAAAAGACATTTCAGTTATTATTGGTTTTGCAGCAAGGGCTAAATCCCTTACTTGTTCTTGAATTTTTCCTTTCTCAACATCATGAACATTTGAAATATATGTTCCTCTTATAAGTTTTGAACGCATATTTATTATTTTTTCAATAGACATGTTTTTCCATAATTCTGGCTTTCCAAGAATAGAAGTATTATTAAATTCCAAGGATATTAAAGGACCAATATATACTTTTGGATATCCAAAATTTCCAATAAAAATATCAGTAGGTGAAGACCCAGAAATTTCTAATTTCTTGATATTTTTAATTATTTTTAATTTATAATAATAAGATAAAAGATTATGATTTTTCATATTTTTATAAATACTATTAGATCTTTTAATATCTAAATCATTAATTTTATTAGATAATTTATTATTCAAATTTACACCTGCTATTTTATTAAGTATTATATTAAATTTATTTATTATTTAAAATAATTAATATTAACAAACTTTTTATTATTAAATCAATAAAAAAATAAACAATGTGATAATAATGATTAAAACAAAAATAATTGTGACAAATGGACCAGCACTAAAATCTAACGCAGTATTAAAAAATGCTATTAAATACGCAGATGTAATAAGATTTAATTTTTCGCATGCTCTTAAATCAGAAGTAATTGAAACTATTGATAAAATAAATAAATTTTCAAAAGAATTAAAAAAAGAAGTTGCAATTTTAGGAGATTTGGCAGGTCCAAAAATAAGAATTAAAGAATTAGAAAATGTAGATAATGTAAAAAAAGGAGACTTAATAAATATAGTTTATAAAGGATACCAAAAAGAAAGAAATAATTTGAAGGAAAAAAATATTTATTTAGATTATAATCTTTTTAAAGATATTAAAAAAAATGATATAATATTTTATGGTGATGGCGAATTAAAATTTTTAGTTAAAGATATTTTTAATAAGAAAATAATTGCAGAATCACTTGGAGATAATAAAATAAAAATAGGAAAAGGAATTAGTGTATTTGGTTCTGAAGTTAGTTTAGAACCACCAACTGAAAAAGATTTGGACTTTTTAAAATTTGCTGTTAAAAATAATTTTGATTTTATTGCAATTTCATTTGTAAAATCAGGGGGTAATATTGATAAAATTAGAAAAATAACAAAAGACATTGAAATTATTTCTAAAATAGAAACAAAAAAAGCAGTAAGTAATATTGATGGAATTATAGATAAATCTGATGGAATAATGGTTGCAAGAGGTGACCTTGGATTACATGTTGGTATTGCAAAATTACCAATCGTTCAACAGTATCTTATTAAAAAATGCCATGACTATCAAAAACCAATTATAATTGCAACACAGTTATTAAGTAGTATGGTTAATAATTCTTTTCCAACTAGAGCAGAAGCAAATGATATAGCAAATAATATTCTTGATAAATCAGATTGTGTATTATTAAGCAATGAAACAGCTGTTGGACAATATCCAATAGAAACATTGAAAGTATTAACAGAGATAATTGAAAGTACTGAAAATTTCATTAAAACTGAGAATAGGATTAATAGAATAAATGAAAATAATTTTAAAATTAATAAAATAAATCAAGCACTTGGTTTTGCAGCAATTAATCTCGCATATAATTTTAAAACAGATTGTGTATTTATACCAACTCAAACAAGTACAACAGCAAAAATAGTAGCTTCTTTAAAACCTTCTTTAGACATTATTGCTTTAACAAATTCTAAAAAAATAAGAAATAAAATGGCAATAGTATATGGAATTAGATCATACCCAATAAAAAAATACAGTACAATAGACCAAATGATAAAAAATGTGAATGAAATTGCAATTAAAAATAAAATAAATAAATTTATAATTTTATCAGGAACACCAAATAAATTTGGAACAACAGATACTTTAAAATATATTGATAGAACACTAAATTAGCAACAATCAATAGAGTTTTAGAAATAAAATTACAAAGTAATAATTATCTATTTGCAGTCACAATAATTGTTTCTGAAATATTCTTTACTCGTGTATATTGTACACTATTTTTAGATATTATATTAGAAGTTTTAGTACTTTTTATTATATTATCTATTTTTATTAACAATAAACTATGCACTGTTCCTTGTTCAAAATCAAGAATTAAATCTTCAACTTTGCCTAATTTTTTACCAGCTGTTGTTATAATTTCTTTTCCATATAAATTAGATAATAATATCGTCATAATAACGCCTATAAATTTAAATTATATATAATATCTAAATAATTAAATTTAAATATTTATCAATTTAATATAATTTTTATCTTTTAAATTAATATATTTGTATTTATTTTATTCTGCTTATTTTTTTAGTAGCGAATATTCTTGATATATATTCTTTTAATTCATTAATAAATTTTTGTTCATTGCATTCTAACTCTTGTAATTCATTATCTTCAAATAAATTTTTATTTGTGTAAACAAGAAATTTAAGATAATTAGTAGTTAAATAATAGCTTATTTCATTGCATTCTTTACATTCATAAATTGGAACTATTTTGATTTGATTCTTTTTTATTTTTAGAGATCTTGAATTACATTTAGGGCAGTGTTTTTCTAATTTTAATTCTTTATAATCTTTTTTAATTTGTTCTAGTTCTTCTGTATCAAAAGTATTTAAAAATCTTTTAAATATTGATTCAATTGTTTGATTACTAAAAAAATGTATATCTAAAACCCCACCTTCATTGTCAAATGTTATTTCAAGACCATTGTTATCTACTTTTTTAAATATTTTGGTTTTTTCAATATTGTTTTCAATATAATCAACTCTAAATTTATCTTCTAATTTAGCTATTGCTAATTTAATTTAATCACCAACTTCGAGTAAATAAGACTCAATATCCTCTTTCAATATCATTGTTCTATTTTTTATTTTAGCCCTATTAACAGCATATTTTGAAATAGTTTTTGCTTTATTTTCTAGTATCTTAATAATTTCATCTATTGCTTTATCACTTAAGACTATGTCTTTTTTATTTTTCAATAGTTTTTTTATTGACACTTTTGATATTATTTGTAATTTATCAGCACTCAAGATCATCATCACTAAAATCAGAATAAAAATCTCATCATATAAATAGTATTATAGAACGAAAAAATTATTAATATTAATATTAATTAATAATTTATATAAAAATAAACGGGCTCGGCGGGATTTTCATTTAATTTTTAAGTTATTGATATTGAATTTCTTAAAAATTTATTTTGAACCCGCGACCTTTAGCTTAGAAGGCTATTGCTCTATCCAAGCTGAGCTACGAGCCCTTATTAATATATTATTATTTACGCATAATATTTAAATTGATTTTATTTTTAATATTAAAAAACATTTTTGTAGTATTTGTAATTATTTCTGCTGTTTTTTCAAATTCAAGTATTTTTATCTCTGCTATCTTTTTTATTGTTCTTTCTATATCTATTGGTGTAATACCAGCTACAGGTGCATCACTTTCAACCATTAAGTTTTGTATTGGAATTGATTTTATAATTTTGATTTTTTTACTTGAAATTAATGGTGGTATTGAAATTAAATAATTATTTTGAATTATATAATTTAAATGGTTTAAATCACCTTCAAAAAAATGGAAATGAACTTTTTTAAGTTTTTTATATTTTAATATTTTAATTACTTCATCAATTGAATTTCGAGAATGAATTGAAACAGGCAAATTTAATTTATTAGCCAGATTAAGCATTTTCTCAAATACTTGTTTTTGTTTGTTTTTTGCTTCATTTGTTTCAGCTATTTTAAAATCCAAACCTATTTCACCAATACTAACTATTTTATTTGCATTTTCCTTTATTAATTTAATATTAAAATCTAATTCAGTATTATTGATTGTTAATGCAGTTAATGGATCTATTCCTAATGCTGGAAAAATGTGTTTATTATCACTTAAATCTAATGTTTGAATATTTGACTTAGTATCAATACCATTTGTTATTAATGTTAAAATACCATAGGAAATAAATTCTTTAAAATTATTATTCTCTAAAAGATTTAAATGGCAATGAGCATCAGCTAATTCTATTTTATATTTTTTTAATTCAGATTTTTTAAATAATAATTTTTCCATATTTAAAATATTAATTAAATATATTTATTATTATTTATTATTTATATTAAATTAATAAAATTATTTTTTAACATACAAATAACCTAATTCTTCTCCTATAAATTTAACATTAAATTTACATTTATTAATTTTTTAACTAAATTTTTATAGCCTTTATGAAATTCAATTTGTAATGCATATACATTTTTTAGACTAGAATTAAGAAATATATTATATTCAGAACCTTCTGTATCACATTTAATTACTATATGAGAATTAAAAGTAGAAAGTTTTTTCAATTCACTATTAAGACTTGTTGTAATTATTTTATTACCAATACAAACTTTATTAAATCCAGTTATATCTTTTTTACTTAATCCCACAAAACCTTTTTTATTTGTAATTGCTTTATTTTCAAGTTTTATTTTTTGTTTAATAACTAATGGTAATTTATCTATATTCTCTTTTAAAATTTTAAATGTTTTTTCATGAGGCTCAAAAGCAATTATTTTTTTAACATTTGGGTGCATTGCAAAATATACTACTGTATCACCTATAAAAGCACCAATATCTAAAAGTATTGTATTTGGTTTTATTTGAGAATATAACCAAAAATAACTTTGATCAAAAAAGATTTCTTGAAAATGTGAATAAATTTTTACTCTATATCGTACTTCTTTTATAGCTTTTATTGCTTCTTTTGGATTTTTTAAAGCCAATATAAAATCTTCTTTAATATTCAAATAGATCACAATATATTTAAGCGCCAGGATTGGGATTTTCAGTATAAAACATTTGAACCCAAACGACTACAATAGTCACGCGCTATCAGGATTTTTTCCAGGCGCGCGCGTTACCGGACTCCGCCATCCTGGCAATTTAATTAATATTATTTAATCAAATTAAATATAAATATTTAGTACAATAATTAAATTATTACTTTTATTTAAAAAATATAAAAAATGAGATTTTATGAAAATAAATTATGGAAAAGATGCACCAGATATTGTAAATGTTTTTGTAGAAATATCATTAGGTTCAAATATAAAATATGAATTTGATGAAGAACAAGAAATATTAAAAGTTGATAGAATTTTATATACTTCAATGGTTTATCCATTTAATTATGGATTTATTCCAAACACAAAAAGTGAAGATGGAGATCCAATAGATGTTCTTATAATAAGTAATCAACCTTTTATGCCTGGATCCCTTATTGAAGTAAAACCAATTGGAATTGCACATATGGAAGATGAAAATGGTATAGATGAAAAAATAATTGGAATTCCAAAGAATAAAGTAGATCCATTATTTTCAAATATAAATGATATTGATGATGTTTTAGAAATAGTAAAAGATAAAATAGTTCATTTTTTTATGCATTATAAAGAACTTGAACCAAATAAATGGGTTAAAATAACTGGTTTTGGTAATAAAGAGGACGCAAAAAAAGAAATAAATAAAGTAATTATCAAAGAGTAATAAATTAATTATTAAGATATTATAAAATATTACACTTAAAAATTAAAATATTAAAATGATATTACTTATCTTTAGCAATAGAAATTAACTGAAAGTAATGATTAAATTAAAAATAGCTTAATAAAAACTAAATTTAACTTTAAATGGTATTATTCATTAGTATTGAATAAATCTTATCAACATAATCTAAAAAGTCAGTATCTCTTTTATTTCTAGGATAATCTAAATCTATCTTAAGAATTTCTTTAATTTTTGTTGGTTTATCTGATAGAATAATAATCTTATTTGAAAGAGCAACTACTTCTTCAACATTATGAGATACTAAAATCACTAAATTTACAGAAATATTTTTTTGTTTAAGCATATGTAGAACATCTGTTCTGAGAGTATCTGCAGTCAATTGATCTAAAGCACTAAAAGGTTCATCCATTAATAAAACATTTGGTTTTGAAATTAATGCTCTTGCAATACTTATTCTTTGTTTCATACCTCCACTTAAAATATTTGGGTACACATCAGCAAAATGTTCCAATTGCAACTTTGTTAATAAATCAATTGATTTTTTGTTTTTTTGCTTTTCATCCAAATTAAATCTTGATAGACCTAATTTTATATTCTCAATATTTGTAAGCCAGGGTAGTAATGCAAAATCTTGAAATACAAATGAAATATTATTAATTGGCTTTTTAATTATTCTATTTTTATACACACATGTTCCTGTTGTTGGTTTAATTAAACCAGCAATAATTCTTAGTAATGTACTTTTACCACATCCAGAAGGGCCTATTATTGAAATAAATTCATTAGACTTACATGAAAATGACACATTATCTAAAATATTATACTTCTGTGTAATTAAACTAATATTATTTATTTTTAAAATGTCCATTTTAATCACTTATGTATATATATCTGAAATTTTCTTATAATATTTTTTCCATAAAAAAGTATTTATTAATATTATCATTACTGTTAAATTTATTAATGCTATTAACATTAATAATAAGTTTCCATGCGGACCAGAAGACAATGTAGTATCTAAAAGCTTTCCAATACCTATATTAACTTGTGTTATTGCATGTGCTCCACTAATTCCTGTTTTTGTAAAATATTCTGCAACAATACTCGCATTCCATTCAGCTGCAATTCCAGTTACAGCACCTGTTATTAATCCTGGAATAATAGCTTTTAAATAAATTTTTTTAAATGCTAAAAATCCTCTTACATGAAAAATAGATTTTACCTCAGATATGTGTTTTTCTATATTTTTAGAACTTGCAATTATACTAAAAAGAACATACCAAATACCACTAATAAAAAATATGAAGAAAGCAACCATATTTCCATTATTTTTAAAATATAAAACAATTATAGGTAATAAAATTGTTGCTGGTATTGATGCTAAGACTTGAAAAACTAACAAAAATTTATTACTATTCTTTGATATAAAAATTAAATAGATTGATAAAGGTATTGTGATTGCTATTATTATTAAAAAAACAGTCCATACTCTAATAAAAGTATAAAATAAGGAAATAAGTGAAATATATTCATAATAAAACAATTCACTTAGAAATTTTGGATATAATATGTGTACAAAAATAATCAAAATAAAAAATATTACAAAAATTGCTTTTAATATTTTAGGTTCTAATTCGATTTTAAAATTAAATTTATTTAAAATAGTATTAGATTGTGAATTTTTAATTAAAATTTGCTTTTGAATTTTTAATTTATGAATTAAAGTTTTATTCTTTTGTTTTTTGGTTTTATTTATTTTATGCAAACTAAATTTAATAGTATTAGAGGTAATAAAAAAAGGAGCTTTAAATAAATTATATAATCTTGCTAATTTTGGCTCTTGATTATTTTGTTTATTAAATTTATTAAAATAATTTTCTAAAGGAATAAAAAATAATAATCTTGTAAGAACTACAAAAATAATTAAAACAAGGATCCCAATTAAATAATATAAAAAATTATTAGAATAACCTAATTTCATTAATTCAACACCTATACCATATTTAACTTTATAATTCACAGTTCCTGTTGAAAATATTTCACTTGTAATAAGATAAAATAATCCAATAGACCAAGATAATATTGATTGTTCAATAACTCTTGGCATTGCAGAAGGTAAATAAATTTTTTTAAATCTCTGAATAAAATTCAAATTATAAATTTTTGAAAGTTCTAAAAATTCATTTGGCAATACTTTTATTGCTTCATAAACAGCAAACGAAATATTCCAGACCATACTTGTAATTATTAAAAAAATAACAGCAATATTTAATCCAATACCTCCTTTTATTAAACCTAATATTATAATAATTACAAATGGAAAAAAAGCAAGTATTGGAAGTGTTTGAAAAATATCTAATATTGGAAGAATTATTTTTTCTGCTGCTTTTGATCTTGCTGCTATAATTCCAATAAATAAACTAAAAATTATGGATATTGCTAATGCTATAAACATTCTAATCCAAGATATAGAGGTATTTAATAAAAGAATTATTATTAAATTCAGCAAATTATTCATAGATAGAATTAAATAATTATATTAAAAGATTTTTGTAAATATTATTTTTATTTAATACTAAATTTTAATATTTTATTTGAATTAATAAAATTACGTGAAAAACATGAATATATTAATAATTGCAGAAAAACCGAGTGTTGCATTAAGAATAGCAACAGCACTTGGAAATGGAAGATTTGAAAGAAAAATGAATAAAAATATTAATTATTATGAAATAAATGAGATCAATAAAAAAATTTATGTTGTTGCAGCTGTTGGACATTTATTTACAATAATTGGAAAACACAAAAATTTTCCAATTTTAGATGTTAAATGGTCACCAGCATATTATATTAAATCTAGAGAATATACAAAAAATTATCTAGATGTAATAGTAGACATAGCTAAAAAATGTAGTATGTTTATAAATGCATGTGATTTTGATATTGAAGGAACTGTAATTGGTACTAATATAATAAAATTAATAAATGAAAATTTGAATAATTCAAAAAGAATGAAATTTTCTACAACAACAGATGAAGATATTTTAATGGCATATGAACATTTATTACCTTTAGATGTTAATAATTTTTATGCTGGTGAAGTAAGACATATGCTTGATTGGTTATGGGGTATTAATTTAAGTATTGCATTAACCCGATCTATTTATAATTCTAATTTTAGTAAAAATGCATTAAGTATTGGTCGTGTCCAAGGTCCTAGCCTTGGCATATTAACAAAAAGAGAAATTGAAATATCTAAATTTATTCCAAAATATTTTTGGAAAATAAATATTTTAATAAAAAATAATGAATTTATAAATTCAAAAGAACAGATATTTGATGAAGAAATAATGAAACAAAGTTATGCTGAAACAGAAAAAAACAAAAATAATGGAATAATAAAAAATATAGATAAAACAAAAAAACAAATAATAGCTAATCCTGCATTTGATTTAACATCATTACAACTAGAAGCAAGTAAAATTTTACATATTGATCCTTCAAGAACATTAAATATTGCACAATCATTATATGAAAGATCATTTATATCATACCCAAGAACATCCTCTCAAAAATTACCAATATTATTAAATTTATCAAAGATTATTAGATCATTATCAAAAATCAAAGAATATGAAAATCTTGCAAATATATTATTAAAAGAACATAGATTTAAACCAATTGAAGGTAATAAAAAAGATGATGCCCACCCTGCAATTTATTCAACAGGAATAAAGCCAAATAATTTAACAGGCGAAGAACAAAAATTATTTGATTTAATAACAAGAAGATTTTTAGCATGTTTTGCAGAACCAATGGAAATTGATAGAACTAGAATAACAGCAATTTTTGGAAATGAAAAATATGCTGCTGCTGGAAATCAGATTATTAAAAAAGGATGGACAGAATTTTATCATTTTTATAAGCCAAATGAATTAATTCTACAAAAATTCAAGAAAGATGAAAAAATAAATATATTAAAAATAAATGTAGTAAAATCACAAACTCAACCTCCAAAAAGATATGTAAAAGCAACATTAATCGCTGAACTAGAAAAACGAGATCTTGGAACAAAAGCAACAAGAGCAGGAATTATTGACACATTATTCAAAAGAAATTATATTGAAGGAACTAGTATAAACGTTACAAAATTTGGGATTGTAATATATAATACATTAAAAAAATACTGTGAAATGATTGTTGATGAAAATACTACGAAAAAACTTGAAAAAGATATGGATTTAATATCAAAAGGAAAAGAACAAGAAGTTAATGTAATAAAAGAAGGAAAAGAACTATTAATAGAAGCACTTAATGCCTTTGAAAATAACAAACAAAAAATTTCGCAAGAATTAAGAATTAGTTTAAATCAATCTCAAATTCTTGGAAAATGTCCAAAAAGTAATGGTAATTTAATAATTAAAAAATCAAGACTAGGAAAATTATTTGTTGGATGTGATGATTATCCTAATTGTACAAATACATACCCATTACCTGGAAATTCAAAGATATTAATTACAACCAAAGTATGTAAATTTTGCAATACTCCAATAATTAAAGTAATAAGAAACAAGAAAATGTTCGAAATGGATCTTGATCCAAAATGCCAAACTAAAAAAGATTGGTATAGTACTAAGAATTATAAACAAAATAATGATAATAAACAAGAAAATGTAGAAAATAAAAAATAATAATAAAAAAGATGAAAAATATGTTTATTCCATCACACTATAAAAAATTAAAAAGAGGACCTCAAGTAATATTACCAAAAGATATTGGGATAATAATAACATATGCAAATGTTAATAAAAATAGTATTTGTATAGATGCAGGAACTGGGAGTGGATGGCTTTCAATAAGTTTAGCAAAAATATGTAAACAAGTATATAGTTATGAAATTAAAGAAGAATTTATTAAAATTGCAGAGCACAACAAAAAAATCGAAAATTTAGAAAATTTAATAATAAGAAATAATGATATCACAAAAAAAATATTTGAAAAAAATGTTGATGTAATTACATTAGACTTACCAAATTCTGAAAAAGTGGTTAGACATGCTTATAAAGCATTAAAAGATAATGGATATATTGTTGGTTATGTTTTACATATGGAACAATTAAAAAAATTTTTTAATAAACTTGAAAAATATAAATTTAAAAACATTATATGTATTGAAAATATAATGCGAGATATACTTGTTAGAAAAGTTGGAGTAAGACCTTCAACAAAAGGAATTTGGCACACAGGTTATTTAATATTTGGACAGAAATAAAGATTTGATTTAGAAAATATTTTTATCTCAATTGGTATTTAATTTTCATTTTATTGATTTTAGAGTCAAGAGAATTTAAATTGTTTTTTTTTGAAAACCATAATTCATTACAAATATCATTTAATTTTAAATCTAGTTCTTTTAATTTTGTTTCTAATATCTTTCTTGTTAAATCTGTTATTATAATAAAATAATAAGAAGATCCAAAAAGGTTCATGAATGATTTATATTTATTTATTTTTTTATTGTGAAAATATTGCTTTCCATGAGGTTCAAGTATAATTGGTTTATTATTAGATTTTAAATCATTAATAATAAAATCAGGTCTAAAAATTTCAGAAGATTTATTTTCTATATCTATATTTGTAGAAATAGTATTATTTTTAAGATCAATCCATTTTTTAAAAATATTATAATTATTTGGATTATTGTAGAAAACTAATTTTTTATTGAATTCAAAAGTTATATTATTCTTTATCAAAAGTCCTGCAACATCAATTTCAAAAGAAGAAGGATTATAATTTCTAATGTTATATTTATCTGATTGAGTCCTTAACAGATTTCGAATATTTTCATCTGTTTTTTTTATCTCTTTTCTCATCCAAATCAACTAAGATTTATTTTTCTGTTTTCTTGTTTTTTTATCAACTTCTAAATTTGATTTTGTTGATAAAAATTCTTCAAATAAGTCTTTTGTTTTTAATTTATTAAAAAAATTATTAATTTTTGGATAAAATTCATGTCTTATTATTTTATCTTTAGTAAATTCATATTTTGAGTAAATATAACCATTTATTTTACCAATTGGTTGATTTGTTGATTGTAAAAATGAATTTTCTTTAACAGAAGTTAAAGAGGGTGTAAGAACAATACTATTATCAATAGTATCCCCCTGCCATATTTGATGTCTATGAGATCCTATATTAATTTGAGTTTCAGAATTCTTTTTTCTTAATTTATTTGTAATAGAAGATATATCTTTTCCAAGATCATGTGACACTAATATTTTTATTTTATTATTAATTGAAAATACACCTGTTCCCTCACTTGACCCATGAATCACCTTAACATTATTAAAATTTCTTGCTTTTCCACTAATATATAATTTTAGTGCACTTCCTAATTTTTCACTTTCATCTAATTTATTATCTTTATAAGTTTTATTATAATGATTTCCACTTGTAATAATAATATAACCATTATTTTCAACAATTTTATCAATAGCAGGAGTTAATATTTTTAATAAAGGTTCAACTTGTGCGTCTATATTCTGTATTGGAATAGTGTTTATATATTCAGTATAAAAAGTATTCATTTGCATTAAAATTTTAGATTTATCTAATTTTTTGATATTTTTAAGCCAATTTTTATATTCGCTTATAATTTCTGGTTTTTTATATTCTTTTAAAACATTCATATAATTATTAAGATTTCCTTCAATGATATCACCATTAAGTATTAATAAATCTGGTGAATTTTTTACAATATCTTTAATACATGTTTTTAAAATTTTGATATTTGTTTCACCACTACCAAAATGTATATCACTTATACTTGCAATTGTTAATTTTTCTGTATTTACAATTTTATTTAATTTATTAAAATCTTTTAAATCAATATATTCAATATCTTTATCCTTAATCTCTGAAGGTAATTTATTTGGTGTTGTAATCTTTTCTAGTTTTTCTTCATTATAATTATTAGTATTATTTTCACTTGATCTTAATTTTTGTTTTATATTTTCTATTGCTTGTTTTTCATTTTTACTTTCATATCTTTGATTTGCTTTATTTATTAAATAATCATATTTTATAATATCTAAATTAAAATTAACTCCATCATACCCTATAATAGTTACACCAGAAAACAGTCTTGATTTCTCAAAAGCACTAGTTAATTCTGTTTTTATTTTTTGATTCCATAATTCAAATACTTTATTAGGATCTATTAAAGGACCAGAACATAATATTGCTATATTTTTATTAGAATTATTTTGTGAAGGTATTATTGTAAATGAATTTGCAGTTGTATGTCCAGAAATAGCTAAATTAGGTTCTAAAGGCAATTTTTTTATTAAATTTCCAATTGTTATGTTTATAGATGAATTTGCATTAATCTTAAAATTATTTGAAATATTTGTAGGATTATTTGTAATTAATGTATTTAACTTTAATTTATTTTTTGAAATAGCTAATAAATTAAAATGCTTTTTTCCAATTACTTTTATTTCTCTTTTTCTACCAAATGCAGAACCTAAAATATAATAATAAAAATCATAACTTAATTTTTGTATTTTTTTAGCAGATTGTGGCTCTATTGGAATATTCCCAGTAAATGTATTAATACGTTTAGAATTTTCTGCTGTTTTTTGTGAATCAATTGAATTTTTTAATTTGCTTTTTGCAATATCTATTGCTCTTAATTTATTAGATAATTTTTTTCCAAGCAATTCTAAAACTTTATAATCTTGAGAAAAAGGATCTTTAATTTGTTTTATCTTTTCAGTAGTATTTATAAGTTTTAGTTTTACATCTATTTTAAGTCTTTTTAAATTTTTAATATCTAATGAATTAAAAGTTAATAAGTATAGGTCTAATACTTGCTTATTTAATGCAATAAGTTCTTTTATTTCTTGTTGTATTTTTACCAATTCTTGATGATTTTTATTATTTTTATTTTTATATTCCTCTATTTTATTTAAATTTTCAGTTTTTTTCTGATTTTGCATTATTTCAAGTGCTTTATTATTTTTTTTAATTGCAGACTTTGTTATATCAATAATTTCTTTTCTTGATTCTATCATATCTCTAAACTCAAGATACAATTCATTTAAACTTTCAGGATCATAATTAAATTTTGAATTTAAACTTCTTGATATATCTTTTATATTCAATTTATCTTCATCTCCTAATACATAAATAATATTAGTATTTTTATTAATTGTATTGAAAATCCTATTTAAATGAACTTTAATTATTTCAGAAGCATCTGCTATGTATTTTATATTATCAGATAATGAAAGAATTTTATCCCACCTACGAGGTGCTGATATTTTAGACAAATAAGGTAATAAAGCACCATAAGGTAATACACCTCCATTCATTAAAAGTACATCAATATTATTATTACTATTTTTTCTTTCAATTAGAAGTTCGTTTAATCCAATTAATGCATCTTTACTAAATGCATTTGTTCCGCTAAATATAGAACCAATAGAAAGAATTTGTATTTTTGTATTTTTTTTATTATTTAAAAGATTTATGTGGGAAAGGATAGATGTTGAATCATCATCTAAAATATTTATTAATGATTTTTCATTAATCATCTTCAAACCCCTATATTTTATATTTTATTATAAATTATAATTGACTAATGTTTTTTTATGTTGTTATGAATTTTTTATTGCTCATTTTGATTTTATTATATTTTAAATTTATTTAAATATGTTTATTATTTAATTTATCTTGTATTGCTTTTGATATAAATACTTTTAGCCTAATTAGATTTATATTTTATTCCTTTTACTCTGAAAAGTATTTAAATCTATATGTCTCTGTTTTAAAACAGTTTTTAATGGATTATTTATATTAAATTTTAAAAGTTTTAAATCCTCTATATTTCTACAATTAAGTTTCTTCATTTCATATTTTATTTGCATAATAAGTGTATTTAAATATTTAATAATTTCGTTCTTGCCTTTTCTTTGTGATTTTAAAATAGGCATTGCTATTCCACATGCATCAGCACCAAGCGCAAGAGCTTTAACAATATCAGAACCAGATCTTATTCCACCTGTTGCAGTTATAAACCCATTAAATGCGTATTTTGTTTCTATTAATGATTGTGCAGTTGGTATTCCCCATTCTTTAATAAAATTTAAATCAGATTCAGATCTTCGCAATAATTCAATTGCAACCCAATTTGTTCCTCCTGCACCACCAGTATCAATACCATAGATATTTGTTGAATCTAATTCTTTTGCAACTTCTTTTGAAATTCCATTTCCAACTTCTTTTACTATTATTTTGTAATTTAAATTATTAGCAATAGATTTTATATTGTTAAAAGCATTTTTAAAATTTAGATTACCTTCAGGTTGAACAATTTCTTGTGCTGGATTTGTATGTATACATAAAGCATCAGCATCAACATCTTCAAGCATTTTTTTTATTTGATTTATATTATATTTACTAAGCTGAGCAACACCTATATTACCTAATAAAATAATATTATAATCTTTTTTAACATTATAAGTATAAATCAAATCTTTATGTTCTATCATTGCTCTCTGACTTCCTAAACCCATTGGAATATTTAATTCATATGCTGCGTTTGCAAAATCTAAATTAATTTTAAATGTTTTTTCATGCCCTCCAGTCATTCCAGAAATAAAAATTGGTGCACTTATTTTTTTATTCAAAAATAAAGTAGATATATCAATATTGTTATATGAAATTTTTTTATCTATTTTAGGAATTAGCTTAATATTTTCAAATTGATTTGTTATTTTAAATTCCATATTTTTTTTAAGAGCGATTTTTATGTGCTCTAATTTTCTTGAGGAAGTTTGATTGTTATTTTCTATTTTTTTATTCTGCATTTATATCAATTAATTATTAATATATTTAATAAATAATTTATTTGGATATCAATTAAATACTACTGGTGCTTTTTTTAATTGTTCAATATTTATTGAATTTGTAAGAAACATAATAACTTTTAATTGTTTTTTTATTATATCTATTTTATTAAATTTTAATACAATAAAATATTTTTTTAATCTAATATATTTTGCAGCATCAAGTCCATTATTTACACAAATAAGATTTTTGTTGATTGTTTTTTTATTGATCCCATTTATCTCTTCTATTTCAATCAATTTTTTATTATAAATAATAAATAATTTATTTGGTTTCATAAAAAATAATTTAATATAATTATACTTATTTATAATCAATATTTGATTTTTTATATTAAAAGTAGAATTAATTTCAATTATAAATGGTAAACAAGAAATAGTTATTTGTTTACATTCAGCTTTAATTTTTATATTTTCTTTTATTAAAATTTTATTAAAATCAATATTTGGAAGAGCACAATGAATAAATTTTATGTTTTTATTCATAAAATCTATTGATTTTTATTTTCTTTTTCTTGTGAATTTGATTTTTCTTCTGACTTTATTGTTTTTGTATTATTTTTGTCTTGTTCTTTTAATACTTTATTATCTGATTTTTCTATGTTGCTTTTTTCTTCTTCTTTTTTAATTTCAATTTTTGGTTGTTTTTCAATATTATTTTTACTTGATTCAATTAATTTGCTTTTATTTTCTTGATATCTATTAAATGTTTGTTTTGGTCTTTGATATTGATTTGGCCTTTGAAATAATTTTGAATTTAATTTATCTGTTTGCAACTGTGCTTCAAAATCATTAACAGAATACTTAAATTCTTCATTTGTTTTTATTTCTCCTCTTAATTTAAGAACTTCTCTTGAAAGTAAATAATAAGTAAATGCTAATGCTTTTCTTCCTTTATTGTTAACAGGAATAACTAAATCAAGAAATTTTGTTGAATTATCAGTATCACATAATGCAATAATTGGTATATTTTTAATACTTGCTTCTTTTATTGCCTGCTTTTCATTTCTTGAATCACTTATAATTACAAGCTTTGGTTCAATAAAATCTTCTTTATTAGGATCAGTAAATATTCCTGGCCTTACTCTCTTTTTTACAAATTTTGCATTTATTATTTCTGCAAACTTTTCTGCAGCTGTTATTGCATAAATTCTTGAAGCAGTTATTAGAACATCTTTTGGATTATATTTTACTATCATTTTACTAGCAATTTTAATTCTAGAATTAATTGTTTTTAAATCAAGTAAATATAATCCATCTTCTCTAACTTTATATATAAATTTTTCCATTCCTGGTCTTTTTACTTTTGTTGCTATGTGAATACCAGCTTCTAAATATTCATTTTGATTTGCAAGAAATTCTTCTTCCATATTAATACACCTTTAATGAGTTAATATATTTTTATTAATTAAACTTCTTTTAAAAAGTTTATAATTATATATAACTCAATTTAAATATTATTTTATTTTCTACCTAGATTTATAAATTCATCAATAAGATCTGTATTTCCAAGAAACATTCGTCTGCAACAATATCTTTTAAATCCTAATTCATCTAAAACTTTTGATGCTTCTTCTTTGTTTTTATTAACTCTCTTATCATATTCTTCCCATTTATCTGCAATTACTTGACCGCAACTAAAACATCTAATAGGCATCATCATTTAAATCACATTTTATATTCATTTTTTTATTATTTATTATTTTTCATTAATCAATTAACTTATAAAATTTTTACAGTATTTACTGCAAAAATATATAGTAATTATCTGTAAGAAGTTTGGAATCTTGCTCTTGCTTTTGGTCCTTTGAATTTTTTTGATTCAACTCTTCTTGGATCGTCAACTATCATATATCTATAATTATTAAATTCACTTTTAATTGAAGTAGTATTAATAAATTTAATTAATGCTTTTGCAATTGAATTTCTTGATGCTTGAGCTTGAGAACTTAATCCACCTCCAAATACATTTATTTTAATATTTACTTGCTTTAATGCTGAATTCATTGATGGGGATACATAAAAAGGTTCTAATATAATACTTCTCAATTCTTTTGGTTCAATTAATTCAATATTTTTATTATTTATAAATATTGATCCATTACCCCTTGAAACATATGCTCTTGCAATTGCTCTTTTCCTTTTACTTACACCAATAATTGAAATTGCTTGTTTTTTGTTATTTTGTTTTTCTTTCAATTCCTTATTTAATACTGCTTTAGTTGAAGATGATTTTCTTCCCCTTCTAACTTGTTTTGTTTTCTTAAGTTGTTGTTCATTTTCTTTTTCTTCAATTTTTGCTTCTTCTTTTATTTCTGACATAAAACATCAATTTTTTGTATTAGTATAACCTAATAAATTAGATAATTCCCTTATTGATAATGTATTAACAAAGATTTTCCTTGGATCTTTAATATTTAATTTTATAATATTTGATGTATTTAAATTTTCTGGAATACCCATAAAAACATTTAAATTTCTATATGCTGTTTTTCCAGAAGGTTTTCTATAAGGTAACATACCTCTTATTATTCTCTTTACTAGTAAATCAGGTCGTCTTGACCAATAAGCAGAATGTTCTGGATTTGCTTTTTCTACTAAATTTAATCTTGTCCTGTATCTTTTAATTAAATATTTTTTATTTCCACTAATTAATGCTTTTTCTGCATTTATTACTGTAACTACTTTTCCATTTAATAATTGCTTAGCAATAATACTTGCAAATCTGCCAAGTATTTCTTTTTGAGCATCATAAACTTCATAATCTTTTTTTTGAGATATTTGCATATTAACACATTAATAATCTAAATAATAATTTTAATATTTCCTGTTTTATTAATTGCTTGATCAATTTTAATAATATTTGAATCTGATTTTTTTAATCGTTGTAATGCTAGTTCTGAAAAATCAATAGCACATATTGTTATTTTATGATCAATATTTCCAACACTTAATACTTTACCAGGTACAATTAAATTATCATCTTGTTTTGAATATTTATTTAATTTCCACAAATTTACTTTTATATGTTTTCTTTTATTTAATAACTTTAATAAATTAATATTAGTTTTATTGTCTTTTTCTTTATCTTTTTTATCAATAGATTTCTCAATAGTGATATACCATTCCTTTACAGTTGGATTTTCAATTGACATTATTTTTTTTTTAATATTTAATTTCATATTAATCAATTTATTATTTATTATTTGCGGGAGGTGAGATTCGAACTCACGCAGTCTCTAAGACACAGAAGTTCTAAGCAAATTTTAGCACCTCAGTCCTGCGCATTTGACCAAACTCTGCCACTCCCGCATATTTTTAAATATTATACATTACTTTTTAGTTCTTTTAATTCTTCTGTTATTTTTTTGCATGCATTTTCAATAATTTGTTTTGGTGGTATTTGACCAAATGCTTCTATATAAAACTTAAATGTTGATCCATTAATTTCTTCATAAGTAACAATTCCTGGTTGGTATTTTGCGTGTTTTAATGCTGATTGCATTATTGCTTTTCCATCTAATCTAATTTCTTGATTTTCAGATAGTTTTATTATTGGGATATTTTGATTTGCAACTATTACATTTTTGTCTGTTGAATTCAATTCTGAAGAATATACTATTTTTGGACCTATTGCTTCTAATGTAAATAAAATTTCATCATTTCTATTATATCCTTTTTTTGGTGTAATTATAGGTATAAGTCCTATTCTATGTGCAATAAATTCATCGAACATTGCACTTGAATTTTTATAAAATGTAACTGTATCTATTGCAAATACATCCACACTATTTATTGCAATTCGTCTTAATGTATTAGCAAGACTATTATTTGCATCTTTTAACATAAAACTAAAAGTTTTATCATTATTAAAAATTGGCTCTATTTTCATGAGATCACAAGAATATGTTATTGAACAAAATAAAAAATATTATAAAAAATTGGATTAACATTAATTTAGTATAATATTATAATAATTTATAGTATTAATATTTTTATAACTTTGTTTATTTCTATTTTTATTGATATTCAATTTATTTATAAATTTATAAATATTTATTATTAATAAAATTATTAATAAAAACAAATCAATATTGGTAAAATGGGGGAAATAAAATATATTAAAAATATAATTCTTTCAGAATTAGAAGGAAAATTCATTAATATTGATACTAAAGAGAAATTAAAATTAATTAAAATAATAGCAAAAAACACTGATCCAAGTATTAGTGAAATAACAATACAAGAAATTTTAGAAGATATTGATAATCTAAATCCTGTTTCTAAATTGCTAGATGATGAAAATATAGAAGATATAATGATTAATAATACTGAAAATATTTTTGTATATGATTCAAAAACTGGTGAAAGAAAAATAGATGTTAAATTAAATACAATTGAAGAATTAAATAAATTTGTAGCAAAATTAAAATTATATCAAACAAATGAAACAGCAAAAGGTAATGTTCTTGATGTACATATACCAAATGGAAGCAGAGCAAATATTATTGCATCACCTATGGGTTATAATATAACAATAAGAAATTTTAAAAAACATGTTTTTAGTATTATTGATCTTATTAATTTAAATGAATTATCTTATAAAATTGCTGCTAGATTATGGCTTTATATTGATGGATTTAGAGTAAGACCAGCTAATATTTTAATTGGTGGAATGCCTGCTGCTGGAAAAACAACTCTTTTAAATGCAATGTTTTCTTTTTTTAGACCTGAACAAAGAGTAATAACAATGGAAGAAACATATGAATTAAATACAAAAACACAAGAAAATTGTGTTAATTTAGAAACTAATAACACTTTAAAATTAGAAGATCTTGTAAAAAATAGTTTGAGAATGAGACCAGACACAATGATAATTGGAGAAATAAGAGGAGAAGAAGCAAATGATATGATTACTGCAATGAATGTTGGAAAAATTGTTATGGGAACAATCCATGCATCAACAACAAGAGATATGATAAATAGATTAGTACATAAACCAATGGATGTTCCTATTGATATTATCCCAATTATTGATGCATTAATAATAATTTCACAAATTTATGTAAAAGGAAAACCAGTAAGAAAAATTAGCCAAATCTCAGAAATTTCTGGAATAGAAAATAATAAAGTATTATTATCAGATCTTTATTCTTATGACTTTAAAACACAGCAAGAAACAGACATTAGTCCAAGTATTACTTACAGAGATTTGTTATCAAAAATAGTCGGTATTCCAGCTAAATATATAATGAATGAAGAAAATATACGTGCAAAAATACTAGAAAGAATGAACCAGCTTGGAAAAACAGATATAATTGAAATAAATGCAATCGTAAAAAAATATTATAAAAATCCTAAGCAAACATTAATTGATTTAAAATTAATTGATTAAACATAAACTAGTAATTTATTAATATTGACAAAAAACAAATGTAAATAAATATAAATAAAGGTAATTAATGACGAATTATAGAGAAATAATAAAAAAAATACGAATAAATAAAAAATTGGGACAAAATTTCTTAATAAATAAACATATTGCTGAATTTGAAGCTAGTTTTGGAAAAAATAAAAATGTTATTGAAATTGGACCTGGTTTGGGTATTCTTACAGAAGAATTAGTTAAATTTTCAAATAAAGTAATATTAATTGAAAAAGACAAAAAATTATATGAATTATTAAAAAATAAATATGATGAAGACAAAAAATTAAAATTAATAAACAATGACATATTTAAAGTAGATGAATCAGAATTTATTAATTATAATATATTAATATCAAATATTCCTTATAATTTATCAAGTAAAATATTAACATTGCTAGCAAAATTAGAAATAAGTGCAGTACTTTGTTTACAAAAAGAATTTGTAGAACATATGGCTGCAAAACCTAATTCAAAAAAATATTCTAAATTAAGTGTTTTTTCTTATTTACAATTTAAAATTAAGATTTTAAAGCAAATAAATCGTAATAATTTCTACCCAAGACCAAAAATCAACTCAACAATTATATATTTAGAATTCAAAAACAATATTAATGAACATAAATTAAAATTAATTTCATTATTAATGATGCATAAAAATAAAAAAATAAGAAATGCATTTATTGATTCAATTAAAAAATTAAATATAACAAAAGAACAAGCAAAAGAAATAATAGAAAATTCAGAATATAAAGATATTAAAACCTTCAAACTTAGTCCAGATCAATTAATAAAAATTGCAGAATTTATTGATGAAAATATTAAATTCCACAAATATTAATTTTACAAAAAGTATTAAAATATTGATTTTTATAATTAAGTATAGAAAATTAAAATAAATAGATAGAAATATAAATATTAAAAAATTATATTTAAATTAATAATAAAAAAACTAAATTGACGACGAGTGATAAGATGAGAGTATTTGATAAGCTTGGAAAAGCATTAGGTGTTAATAAAGAATTAGATATTGAGGAATATATGCAATCCGCAGAAATGAGTAATGTAGATATGCTTAATGAACCTGCTGATTTTTACATAAAACCAATTGCATTACAGCAGGAATCTGATATTGCTCTTATTGAAAATGAATTGAAAAAGAAAAATATTATTCTTTTAAATATATTTGAATTATCCAAAAGACCAAATACATTAAAAAATATGATAAATTCATTAAAAGAATATGTTAATAAGATTGATGGAGATATTGCAAGAATTGATGAACAAAAATTATTATTAACTCCTAAAAAAGTAAAAATAATAAAATCAAAAAAACAACAGCAAAAATAAAAATTTATTTTTTTATTTTTATTCTTTTTTAACTATTTCCTTATTATTTGAATTATCAGTATTCGTAGAATCAGAAATTGAATTATTTTTAATATTATTATCAGTATTAATAGATACTGTTGATTTAATTTTTAACTTATCCTCTTTATAAGTAAAAAATATACCTAGTGTTGAAATTATATTAGTTATTAATATAATAAAGAATATTTGATCAACAAATCCTGGAACATTTAGACCTAAAGAAAGTGGGATTGTTGCAATTATTGCTGGTGATAAACCTCTTGCAATATCAAAATTAATAAAATTATGTTCTATTTTATTTGGTTCTTTTTCTATTGATAAATAATTTTTCAACAAAGGAGTAAATAAATATCTAACACCAAGAATTATAAGAGAAACAATAACACCAATAATTGCCATTATACCTATTAAAGAATATGAACTTGGAATTTCAAATAACATACCAAGATACAAGAAAAAGAAAGTACTTACAAAAAAAACTATTTCTTTTTGATAACTCCTTATATGTGCAATATCATGAGGTAATGAAAAATACTTGAAAAATTGTGAATTTGGATCTAATCCAGTTCCTATATTTGCAAATACTAAACCAAAAATAAATACAGTTATTACACCATTAAAACCTAATGATTGAGAAATACCATAAGTAGCAAGTACTATTGTCATTGTTAACATCCACATGTATTCTTTACTGTATTCTTTAAATTTATTAAGAATAAACAACCAGAATAATGCTAATACAATTGCTAATGCAGATGAAGTTATAATTGTATTAAATACAAGCATTGAAATTGCACTTAAACTCGTAGTAGTATTACACACAGTTGCTGGTGCACATAAAAATTTAGATAGAATTAAAGGTATAATTAATGTAACAATAGATGTTCCAACTGCTTCATAAATTAATATTGTTTTTAAATCTTCTGTAATTTTACTTATTCTTGCTAAAATAGGAACAATTATTGTACCAGGTCCTGCTATTGCAAATCCAAACATAAAAGAAATAATAAGACTCCAATGAAAAACAAAAAAAGATATAAGTATACCTGCAACAGAACAAGCTAAACCAGTGATTATTACTGTTATAAAAGTAAATTTTGTTGCATTTAATAATACATTCTTTAATTTTTCAAAATTTAGATTTAATCCAACATCAAATAAAATAAAAGATAATGCTAATGCAGTAATTAATGGAGTTAATTCCATAATTATACTAGTTTTGTTTACTGGAATAATTTTAAAAATAGGCCCTATTAACAAACCAATTATCATTAATGGTAAAATTCCTGCAATTTTAATTTTGCTAAATAATGAATTTAAAATAAATCCTAGAAAAACAAGTCCAGAAAAGAAAATAAATAATATATTTATTGAAATCATAATAATCTATTAATTAAATAAATAATTATTAAAATAAAAAAATAAATATAAGGCTATAGTTTAATTATTAAATAATAAATAAAATTATTTGAATAATTTTTGTTGACCAAATTCTTCATTTAAGTTGCTTTTCAGCATTAATTCATTTTTTATTTCTAATAATATTTTTTGCATTTTTATTTCTTTAAATTTAGAAACATTCAAATATATTTCATCTTTTGTGTCTTTTGTTACTAATATTATTATTTCACTTGATTTAATCCTTCCAGCTCTACCTCTTCTTTGAATATTTCTTATTTCATTTGGAACTGGTTCATAAAATATAACAGTATCAACACTTGGAATATCTAATCCTTCTTCACCAATTGATGTTGCAACAAGAACTTTGAAAGAACCTTTTCTAAATTCATCTATTGTATTTTTTTGAATTATATATGTAATACCTTCTTTTTTTCCAACAAATGCTTTTGATGGAATATTACTTTTATTTAAAATTTCAACAAGCTTTGTTATTGTTGATCTATATTGTGCAAAAATAATTATTGTTTGATTAAGAAACTTTGTTTTTAATAATTCAAGAATTTTAAACATTTTTTTATGTTCTAATCCACTTTCAAGAGCTTTTTTTGCAATACTTTTTGCAATTATAATATTTTTATTATTTAAAATATTTAATACTGCTTTACCTTTCTGTTTTTTGTTTTTTAGTTTCTCAAAATAAGCATAAAATGCAAATAAACCTTCTATTGAAACTAGATCATAAGCATGTATTAAATTTAAAATATAAATATATTCAAATAGAACAATGAATTTATAATTTTCTGCTTCTATATTACTAATCAACTTACCAATTTCTAATAATCTTGCTTTTGGAATTATTTCAAATTTTTTATAATAACAAAAACCATATCGTCTTAATTTAAACAAATGCTCTTCAATAATTGGTTTTAATAATAATGTTATTTCATTTATTGGTTTAGTTTTCTCAACTTTTATAATTGTAATTTTTTTATCCATTACATATTTGTAAACATCATAATCAGTTGAAATTCTTACTTCAATAGTTTTTATTTCAAAAGAATTTATAAGTTTTTGTAATCTTTTTTTGTCACTTCCTGGAGACGCAGTTAAACCAATTATATGTATATTTTTTAATTTTGCTTCATTTGCAATATAAATATAAGCATATTTACCAATAGCTTTATGGCATTCATCAAAAATAATTAATCCAAAATCATCTAAAGAAAATTTATTTGATTTCAAATCATTTGCAATTGTTTGGGGTGTTGCAACAATTAATTTTGCATTATTTTCTATTTCAGATCTTTTTAATGCATTTAACATCCCAGTTATTAAAACTATTTCAGATTTATTATCTTTATTAAGTTTTAAAAATTTTATTGCTGAATTATAATGCTGCTCTGCCAATGGTCTTGTTGGAGCTAAAAACAATGCTTTTTTATTATTAAATAAACAATTAGAAATTGCAAATAATGCTATTATTGTTTTACCAAGACCTGTTGGAAGAACAACTAAAGAATTTTTATCTAAAATATTATTTATTATATTTGTTTGATAATCTCTTTGCTCTACAAGTTCCATATTAATTAAAGAATAATAATTTTGATTTTTCAGCATATTTATTATTTATAAATGTTAAAATTTAAAATGATTTTCAAATAAGAATAATTAAATACTTTTATAAGTTAAATTATTTATCTTTTTTATTTGATTTTTAATTTTATTTGCTGCAGTAGCTCAGTGGGAGAGCGTCCGGCTGAAGTAATTATTTTGACAAAAACTTAATAAAGTTTCAGACAGAAACCGGGATGTCGTCGGTTCAAATCCGACCTGTGGCAATTTTTATTTTAATAATAAATAAAGCAATAATTAATAAAATAATTTAATAGAGATATAATAAATGCGAGTATAGTCTAGTCTGGTAGGACGCGGCCTTGCCAAGGCCGCAGCTCGGGTTCGAATCCCGGTTCTCGCAAGTTTAAATAATTATAAATAGATAAAATGAATATTAAAAAGAAAAAAAATATCAATAAAAAATATAAAATAAGTATTATAATTCCAAATATTGAAGAAGAAACATTATTCAAAATAATAATTAATTTAAGAAAACTTCTTGGAAATAATATTGAAATAATCATAGTAAATATGAGTAGTAAAAAATATTTAAAAAAATTAATAAAAACAAAAGTTACAATATTAGAACAAGAAAAAAAAGGAGTGGAAGCAGCAATAATAAAAGGTTTAAGATATGCACATGGAGACATTTTAGCAAGTATTGATGCTGATGGAACTCATGATTTGGAGGGTATTAAAAAAGGGATTAAATTAATTAAAAATAATGATGCAGATTTTGTACTCGGAAATAGACTCAATGGATTACAGAAAGAATCAATGAACTTTTATTTAAAGTTTGGAAATACTGCATTATCTTTTCTTTATAGTATAATATTTAGAATAAAAATACATGATGTATTAACAGGTTTATTTGTTATAAGAAAAAAAGCATTTGACAATATTAAAAACATTAATCCTTATAGAGCAGGTATTGGATTCTTTGCAATTGAACTTGCTAAAAAAGGCTATAAAATAAAAGAAGTTCAAATAAAATATTATAAAAGAGATTCAGGAAAATCAAAATTAGCAAAATCAAAATTTTTATATGGTATTGGTGTTGGAATTCATATTATAAGATTTGCAAGAGATTACAATCCATTGCTATTATTCGCTGGAACAGGTATTATATTTATAGTTATTGGAATCTTTTTTAGTATTCAAGTAATTATTTCTTTTATATCAACAAATGAATTCACATTAGCAGGAAGAGCTTTAACAGCTTTTCTCTTTTTAACAATTGGAGTATTATTTATAATTACAGGACTTATAATTGATTTATTAATGAGTATTAAAAGAAAGTTGGAAAGAATGGAAAATAAATAAATTTATTTTTTATTTTTATGGAACGCAATATTCAAAGCATTTAATTCATTTTTTGATGGATTAGCTCTTTCTAAAATATGCTCAAAAACCATTGTAATTGTTTTTTTATCCCTAATATGTTTTATATCTTTTATAAAACTATAAAATAAATTAATTGTATTTAATACTTGTTTTTGATTAGCATATAAATCTTTAAAATTATATTCCTTTTCAATATCTTGTTTTGTTAATTCATATAAAATTATTGCTAATGCATGTGAAATATTTAGAATAGGATATTTTTTATTTGTAGAAATAAAAATACTTATATCACAAGATCTTAATTCTTCTTTTGTTAAACCAGTATTATCTCTCCCAATAAGTAGGCAAATATTTTTTATTTTATTTTTTCTTATATTTTTATTAACTTTATCTAAATTATTTACATTAAAAAAAGATTGACTTGTTTTTGTCCAAATACCAGTTGTTCCTATTACAAAGTTTTTTCTTTTAATGTTTTTTAAATCATTAATAATTATTGCGTGTTCTAATAATTCATGTGCATGTTTTGAATACTTAATTGCATTAGATCCATTAAATTTACATTTTGGATTTAATAAATAAATTTTTGACAATCCAAAATTCTTCATTGTTCTTGCAATATAGCCTAAATTAATTTGATATTTTGATTCAACAAGAACAACAGTAATATTCATAATCATCATTTATTAGTTTTTAAATTAAAAATAATACTAAAATAGTTAAAAAATTCAGTATCATATGTGCTATTATTGAAACATATAATGATTTTGTTCTCTTTAATGCATATCCTGCTAATAAACCAAATATTAGTGCTGCAACAAATTCAGCTATTGATGCATAACTAAAATGTAATAATGCAAAGATTATTGCACTTGGAATAATACCTATTCTTGAAACAAGAAAACCCCTAAACATTATTTCTTCATTTATTGGTGCAACTAAAAATATAAATAAATAAAAATAAAGTGGAAAGCCTTGTAATAATTGTTGTACATGTGTTGGCAAAGCAATATTAGTTAATCTTGAAAATATTGTAATACCAAATTCTACAAATATTAATATGATTAAAAAAAGTACAATACCATATATAATATTTTTTAGTGTTAATTTATCTCTACTAAGTCCTAATTCTTTAATTACATAACTAAAATCATTTGTTTTATGTAATAAATAAGAAAAAACAATTAATGGAAAAAGTAATGAAATTAAAATAGTAGTATTAAGATTTAAATAATTAGATAAAGCAAGTTGAGAAAAAGTAGAATAAGAAATATAAATAAAATATAGTAAAGAAAAAATACAAATAAGTAATAAAGAATATACTAAATATTTAATTTTTTTGTCTTTTGATTTTAACTTATCCTCTAAATTAATCAAAATAAACGCCATTACTACTAAATTTGGCTATTTTTTAGTTTTGAATTCAGTATAACCACATTTTCCACAGGAAAATCTATCTTTATGATCTGCCATACGTGAAGAACATTTAGGACATTGTTTTTTTTCTTTAAAAGGTTTTATTACTTTTGGTTTTTTTTCTTTTATATTTTTTTTATTGTCATTTGCCATATATTCACATTTTATTTAAAATAAATTATTATTCTGTTTTTTCTTTTTGAACTTTTTCTATTCTGTTTTTTCTTTTTAAAATATAAGCAGGTTCAAATTTAGTAATAAATTCTTCTTTATTATAAAAATGAGCATAACAATCAATAAATCCAGATCCAAATTCTTGGTTAATTTTTATTATAACCATATTATTAGAATTTAGACTTAATTTTTTGCATAATTCTCTTTTGACATCTACTTTTTTTGGAGTTTGTAATCTGCCATTATCAATTGTAAACTTAATCTCTTTTCTATCAAATAATTTATTTTCAAATTCAGAAACTATTTTTATATTCATTTAGATTCACCTACTATTCTTGATATTATTTTTTTATTCATTGTTTCAATAATTTCAACATCATTGCCTGGTTTTATTTTCTTTAGGAGTTCTGCTGGAATTTGTATTTCATAAACAGAATATGTAATTAAATCCATTAATTGTGCAGTATTATTGCTTATTGATACTACTTGAGACTTGGATTTTGTAATTATTGGTACATGAACATCACTTTCACTTGGTTTTAATAATGTTTTCTTTTGACTATCAAATATACCAATTGCTACTATTCTCATTTTTGCTGCCCCATGCTTTCCAGGAGAACTCACATTTATTTCCATAACCTTACAAGGAACATCGTCTATTAAAATATAACGTCCTAATTTTAGTTCTTTCATTGGGACAATTGAAATTTCTTCACTCATAATAAAACCAGATATATTAAACTTTTATTTAAAAAATAATTAATATTTATTTACTTGTTAAAGAAAGTATTTAATTATTAATGATTAATTTATTTTTGTTTTTTTATTTTAATATTAAAATAAATTCAAATTGATTTTGATTTTACTAAAAACATATATAGAATTATTCAATAAATAAATATTGATAAATATGGAAATTGGTATTGAAAGAGGTATTGAGATTAATAAAATTATTGAAAATAAATCTAAATTTATTAGTTTTGAAGTAAATCATATTGTTGAAAAAGTAAAAAATAAAATTATTGGAAAAGTAAAAAAAGAACAAGAAAATGCTTTTATCATTGACATTGATTTTAAAAAATTCTTAAAAAAATAATATTTTTTTATTTTAATCGAATTGAATCAAGATTTCTTGGTGCTCTTGTATTTACATTTGTAATTCTTCGAAGAATATTTGCTAAATCTTCACATTTTTGTTCTTCACCATGCATTGTATATATTTCACTTGGTTTTGGCCTTAAATCTTTTACAAAATCAATTAATTGTCTTCTAGTACTATGTCCTGAAAATCCATCAACAGTATAAACTTGCATATTTACTTTTAATGGGATTATTTTATTATTTTCATCAAGTATTGGAACTTCTTTTAAATTATTTTGTAATCTTCGTCCTAATGAACTTGCACTATTAAAACCAACAAAAATTAATGCATTTTTTGGGTCATCTGCAAGTTTTTTGAAATATTCAAAACTTGTTCCACCATTTAACATTCCACCACTAGCAAGAATAATTGAAGGTCCTTTTTCAGTTATATGTTCTCTTTCACCTTTTATTATTTCAAATATATCACTTTCAAAAGGAGATCTATTATTTAAAATCATGTTTTTAAGTGATTCTTTTAAATATTCTGGATATGCAGTATGAATTGCACTTGCTTCTAATATCATACCATCTAAATAAACAGGAGCATCTATTTTATAGGATTTTAAATAAGAATCAATAACTAATTGAATTTCTTGAGATCTTCCAACTGCAAATAAAGGAATTAATACTTTTCCTTTATTATCTATTGTTTTCTTTATTATATTCATTAAATCTATTTCTGATTGCTTTCTATTTACTGAAATATTAGTATTACCACCATAAGTACTTTCAATAAATAATGCATCCATTCTAGGGTATTTTGTGTCAGCAGGATCAAATAATCGTGTAAACCCATATTTCATGTCACCAGTATGAACTAGGTTATAATCACCCTCACCAACATGTAAATGAACAAGTGCACTCCCTAGGATATGCCCAGAATTATGATAAGTTAATTTTAATTCATTTGTAATATTTGTTACTTCACCAAAATTTCTTACTATTGTGTGCATAAGCATTGTTCTGATGTCTTTTTCATCATATAATGGAGTACCACCACTTTTCTGCACTAATTTAAAATAATCATTTAAAAGAAGTGCTGCTAGGTCTCTTGTTGGTGGTGTACAATAAACAGGTCCAGTATATCCATATTTATATAAATAAGGCACAAAACCAATATGATCCATGTGCGCATGAGTTAATACAACTGCATCTAGTTCTTCTATTGAAAAGTTTGCTGCATCTAGATAAGGAAATGCTTTATTAATTTCTGGATTTTCATTTGCTTTACTTCCTCTTAATCCTGGTTCTGGACTTATACCACAATCAATTAATATTTTTGAATTTTTAGTCTCTACTAATGTTGAAGATCTTCCAACTTCTCTATAACCACCTAGTGCAGTTATTTTAAGCCATTCACTTTTTACTAGTGGTTTATTTATCTGCTTTCCAGTATTTAATAGAAATTTTTTTCTGAAATCTCTCTCATTATACATTAAATTTCTAACACCATCAATAGTAGAACTATCCATTGTTGGAATTCTTAATACTTTTGGAATCCAGCCAGTTTTGTACATTATTGATCTTAATGTTGTTCCTTTTTTTCCTATTACTAAACCTGGTTTTAATGCTTCTATATATACTGAACTAAATTCAGGTAAAAATCTAATTGTTCCTGTTTTTGCTTCTTCTGGTATTAATTCTTTTATTTCTTTAAGTGCATCTTCTGGATCCATTAATGATGCTGAATCACTTCTAACTATTATTTTTTTCTTTATTTCTATTGCAATTGTCTTGATTATTGTATCGTCTTGATAAATACTTTTTGCATTTTTTAAATAAATAACAATATCAGGACCTTCAAATTCAGCTTTGATAAAACCAATACTACTTGGTATCATATTTTCGATTTTATCAAATATTGTTTCTTTTTTTATTTCTTTTTCATTTTCTTTCAATACAACCACTTATAAATATAAACACATAAAAAGAAAAAATAGATAAATTATTTACTTGGACTTTTTTCAATTTCTTTTTTATAATATTCAGTATAACCTGATTTAGTTATTGTTGCAACTAAAATATTATCTCCGCTATTTGCATCTCTTTTCATTGCTATTGATATTGCTTTTGCAGCTACTTTTATTCCTTCTTTTACTACTAATCCTTCTTTATAATATTCTTCTAAATATCCTAATGCTATTTCCATTCCACTTCCACTGCTTGTAAATTTTGATTCAATAGTATATCCACCTAATGCATCTAAATTATATAATTGAGGAATTTTATCACTATCTAAACCACCAATAATAAGTCCTACATTAAAAGGTACCATTTTATTACTATTTAAAATAATTGAAACCAAAGATGTTGCACTTTTTGGTGATAATGGTTTTGCTTCATTCATTTTATATAATTCATTATGAAGTTTTAACATTCTAATTATTTCTTGTGCATCCCCAACAGAACCTGCTATTAACATACCTAAATTATTATCTATTTTCCAAACTTTTCTTGCTTCTTTATTTGCAATAAATCCACCCATATAAGTTGCTCTTGAATCTGCTGCTAATATAATACCATCTTGACATACAAGTCCAACAATTGTTGTTCCTTTCATTCCATTTTCATTCATATTATCATCCAAAATTAGAAAAATAAATATACTTAGATTTAAAAATCAAGAAGATTTATCACTTTATATTTAAAAAATATGTATTTAAAGTCTTCTATTAAATTCTTTTATTAATTATGTTTTATAAATAAAAAACAAAAATAAAAAACAAAATTTGTATTTTTTATTATTAAAATTCAATTAAACTATTTCCAATATATTGCTTTGCATTATAAATTATTTCTCCATTTGCAAAAGTTGAATAAATTTTTGTTATCTTTATTTTATATGTTGATCCTATTTTTGTTTTGGAATTTTTAATAAAAATTACAAATTTTCCCATTTTGCTAATACCATCACCATTCAATGATTTAGCAAAAATCTTTATTATGTAGTTATTCCCTTTGATTATTTTTTTATCCATATCATCACCCAAATTTTTAATTGATTATTTAGGTAATAGAAAGAAGGATTTAAAAAGATTCTGTTCAATATTTCAAAAGAATAAATAAAAATACTTTTATAATAATTATTAATAATAATAAATATTTGAGTAAATATAAATAAAAACAAATAAAATTAATACAATAATAAATTATATTGTAATAATACGCAATTTTAAAATTTATTATAAAATATTTATTTATTCAATTCGTGTTTATTAACAAAAAAGTAGAATAGAATTAATGTAAAACCAATTAACACACTAATAATTTTGAATGAAACTTGTCTATATAAATAAATTCTCTGTTGTTGATAAAAAACAAATAATCTTGCTTTATTTAATAATTTAATTGTATTTATAGTATTTTTCATGGAATGAATTAATGTTAAATTATTTGTTTTATTCATATAAGCATAAGCATTTGATAAATTAGGATAAAATAAAATATAAGAACTTTGATTGATTTTTTTAATATATGCATTTGTTTGATTAATTAATGATTTTATATTTGTATTATTTGTAATATTTGTTAAATTTATTAAATGTAAATTAGTATTATTTAATGTGTTTAAAAAATTTAAAGGTAAAAAATAAATGAAAATACTAAATAAAAATAATAAAAAAAACAATAAAAAAAATCTCATTAAATCAATTAATTAATTAAAGATTTACATCTAGATGCAATTGTTCTTTTAACTCTCTATATCTGTTCCTTATTGTTACTTCTGTTACACCTGCAACATCAGCTACTTCTTTTTGAGTTCTTCTTTCGCCTTCCATTGCACCTGCAATATAAACTGCAGCAGCACTTACACCTGTTGGACTTCTTCCAGAGATAAGACCTTTTTTCATTGCTTGTTTTAATAAATCAATTGATCTTTCCTGGGATTCTCCACTTAATTTCAATGCAGCAGCATATCTTGGAACATATGCAATTGGATCTGTTAAAGGAATTCTTAAACCTAATGAATTTGTTATTAATCTATATGCTCGACCTATTTCTTTTTTAGAAACTCCAGATATACTTGCTATTTCATTTAATGTTCTAGGCATACCTGCTATTCTGCATGATGCATAAATAACTGCTTCTACAACTGTTTCAATTGGTCTTCCCCTTATTAAATTTCCTTGTACACATTTTCTATATAATAAAGCAGTACTTTCTCTAATATTATCTGGAAGTCCTAAATAACTTGAAACCCTATTTAATTCTGGAAGAGCAATCAAATAATTTCTTTCACTTGAATTAGTAATACTAGCTCTTTTATGCCACTTTCTCATTCTATATAATTGTGCTTGTCTCTTTGAAGGTATTCTAACTCCTCTAATATCTTTATTATATAAATCAATTTCAGTAACAAGACCTCTATTTGGTTTTGCAAATTTTATTGGTCCACCTGTTCTTGCTCTTGAATTCATTTGATCAGAATCAAATGCACGCCATTCTTGTCTTGGATCAATAACATTCTCTTCTAAAATTAAACCACAATTATTGCAAACTTCTTCTCCTTTTTCACTATCAAATATAATATTTGCACTGCTACAACTTGGACATCTTTTTATATTAGTTGCTTTTAAACTTTGTTCTAATTCAATTTTATTAGCTTCACTAAATGCACTTCTTGGTCTACCTCTTTTTCTCTTTTGAACATTATTTTGTTGTGGTTCAATATATTTTATTTTATTTTGATCAATAACAATTTGTTTATTATTATTTTTTTGTTGTTCTTTTTCTTTATTAATCTTATTAGCTTTATTAATATTTTTTATTGTTAAATTTTTACTTGTATTTTTCTGTTTATTAATTACTTTTGCTTTTTTGATTGGTTGTTTGATTTTTACTATTTTCTTTGGATTTTTGATTTTGTTTTTTACTATTTTTGATTTTGACATTATTTCACCTTTTAATTAGTATAAGCAATAAAAAATAATATATTAAATATTTCAGAAATATAATTACATTAGATTTTTAAGCCTTTCTATACATTAAATAGTTAAATAATATACACGAAGATATTTAAATGTTTGTATATTTTGTAAAATTGCATTACCTAGAAATAAATCAAATAATAATAGAGGAATTATTAAAATATAATAATTTCAATATAAACTTTTAAATAAATTAATTAGAACTTATTTTACTCTATCAAATATATTAATTTATATTCTAAATTTTTGATTACACTTTTAATTTTATAGTAAATTTAAACAATAATATTTTATTTAATTTAGCAACAAATTAAATACAAAAATAATTTGAATTAAAATTGATAAAAATATATATATCTTATCATAATAAAGTATTAAAAGAATGATAATATGATTATTATAAACAAACAACTAGATCATTTTTTAAAAGAAGGAAAAGTGGCATCATTTAGAGAATTTCCATACAAAATACATAAAGAAATTTTAATAAATAATAAATATAAGGGAAAAATAACGAAAATAATTAACAACCCAAATTTTGGACAAATAAATGAACATCAAAAAATAAGTGGGTTTGAAAATTCAAAAGAATGGATTCAAGAAACAAAAAAAATAAATGAAGGTAATAAACCTAAATTTCTTGTTATTATTGAAAAATTAGAAAAAAATATTTAATTAATAAAAATAATTTTTTATGCTAGTTCTTTTTCTTGTATTATAAAAATTATAATATTAAATGTATAAATTAATTTATAAATAAATTAAGTGATGTGATTGTATGAATGGAGAAATAATTTATTTATTTATATACAATACTGGTACACTGCTTATTGATGAACAATTGAATAAACTACTTAAAGATAAAGAGGATTTTTCAAAATACGCATTTAGTAGACCAACTCCTGAAGAAATTTCAATATTTAATATACCTTCAATATTTAATTTAAATGACGAAGCAATAAATATTAATAAAAAAATTTACAAAATAAAAGTACAAATAGCTAGTTATAGTACTGGTTCATTTTCAATAAGATTAAGATGTATATTAAATAATATTAATATTAGACAATTGCGCGAACTAAGTTTTGATAATAAAATTAAAGATATTGTAAAAAATATTGTTAATAATGTAAAATTAATGATAAATAATATAAAAATAAATGAAATAAATGAATCATATAAATTTTATTATATAAATGGAGATAAAAATAAAATAATTAAAAAATATAAAAGATTTATTACTGGCCTATTAATTGATGAGCAAGATGTTAAAATACTAGATGAAAATTATATGAAAGATGCTTTAAGCAAAAATATTTCTTATAATTTTGATGATATATTTATTGTTGGTTGGGAAAGTGCAATAATCATAGATAAATTAAAATCATATGAATATGAATTAATTGTTGCTGAAATTGCTAATATTCAATTTCTTGAGATGAGGATATATAAAAAAGCAATAACAAATATGTTAAAATCAACGAATAAACTTGTTTCTGAAATCGCAGAACTTAATTCATTACAAAGACTATATAATAGGGGATTAAAAAAATCAGAATTAATGCTTGGAGAATTTTATGATAAAACAAATGATTTACTTAATAATATAGTAGAAACACCATTTGGATTTGGAGAATGGTATTTATCAAAATTATATTCCTTATTTTCAAATGTATTTAAACTAGAATTATTAAAAAATTCTCTAAAAGAAAACTTAGATTTAATAGAAAAAAGACGGATTTTCATATCAGATATAATTGCAACAATCCATGGAGATATTTTAGAATTTACAATTATATTATTAATAGTAATAGAAGTTTTACTAGAAGTACTTTATGTTTTCTGATGATATGAAAAAAATAGAATTAAGTATAATTATCTTCTCAAGAAATGATATTGAAGATGCACTTAAATTAATTAAAGATATTTATAATATTTGCGATGAAATTGTAATTATTGACCAAAGTGATTACAAGAAACATAAATTTTTAATTAGTGAAAAAAACAA
>VAPE01012710.1_pt1 | contig 66423 bp, 59 predicted proteins | sample 3393911 | NCBI WGS metagenome assembly VAPE01 (sample SAMN08290436, study PRJNA428436) | hydrothermal vent metagenome | isolation source: Deep-sea hydrothermal vent chimney | place: Atlantic Ocean: South-mid Altantic Ridge
CATCACATCCACCGTTTTGCTTTGGGAATTCAGGACGAGAGAGCCGCCATCAAACAATATTTCTGTCTGTGCGCCCACATGGTTCACATAAAACAACGGCAGATGATATTTTTGTGTGTTGCGGCGCAGAACTCCCTCGCGGATAACAGCCTGCCGGTAGTTGAACGGCGAAGCGGCAATGTTTATCATAATATCCGGCGAGAAAGCCATTAGCTCGTCCATAGGATTGATGGTATATAACGGGCTTTCGTCCACATCCCAGATATCCTCGCAGATAGTGAGGGCAATTTTTTTTCCTTTGAACTCGATGATTTCGAATTTATTGTTGGGCTCGAAATAACGGTATTCGTCGAAAATATCATAGTTGGGCAGCAGCGTTTTGTGAATGACTTTTTGCACTTTTCCCAGATAGAGAAAAGCAGCTGAATTGTAGAGCGGTTTTCCTTTTTTATGAGGATTGTAGGTGGGAACGCCCACGATGGCCGCTGTTTTTGTGCAGTGGGTGGCTATTTCGTCCACCGCCCGCAGGCCTTTGTCCACAAAGTCGCGAAACTCCAGAAAGTCGCGTGGCGGGTAACCGGAGATGGCCAGCTCGGAAAAGACAACGATGTCAGCGCCTTCTTTTTCTGCCCGGTGAATGGCAGCGATTATCTTTGCTTTGTTTTGCTCAAAGTTTCCAATATGGAAATTCAACTGGGATAAGGCTATTTTCAATGTCAGCAATTTTTAAAGTGAAGCCAGTATTTTTTACAAAAATAGGTAATCGTGGCTTATAGGTGAAAGTTGTCTGGTCGGGATTTGTAATCCCGACCCAAAAAAGCTTTAGGATTTTCAATCCGGTTTAAGTCATGTCAGCTTCTTTTTATTCCACTTATGGATTACAAATCCATAGGCGCGGTAATTCAGGTGCAGTATTGAAGCGGGGAGACTCTTCGCCAGTGCTTACGCTACTGCCTACCTAAAAGCCGGCTCTGAGATGAACTGTCTTTTTTTAGAAAAAATAGATGCAGCTTACACAAAAGCCCCAACCCCTCATCCACAGCCGCAATTCAGAACTTTATCGCTGGTCGGGATTACAAATCCTAAGCCCTTTAACTGTTTCAACCCTCTAAATAACCAGACTTGATTAGTGAAATTAGAAACACGCCAAAGGGCGCTGTCCCTGGGAGTTGCACTACAGCGAACCATTCAAGACTCGTAGTGAAGCCATGCAGCGGGAGCGATATTTTAAAACCATCGATAGCTACAATTATCTAAAGTCCAACAAGATAATTTAATTTTGCGTTTCGGTTCTGTAAAACCCATATTTTTCTAATTTTGCGCCCGGAGAGTTGCCGGAGTGGTCGAACGGGGCGGTCTCGAAAACCGTTGTACCCGCGAGGGTACCAAGGGTTCGAATCCCTTACTCTCCGCCTCCGCCCGCCGAAGTTTTTGTGATTACAAAAACGAAGGCGGGCTTCTTGTTTATTTCCTATTATCTCATTATTGCATTGGTGGGCTCCGGCGGACAAGTCCGCTTTACTTAAGTTAGCCATAAAACAAAAATAAAAAAACAGAAGTTAATAAATAACCAGAGGTATATCCGAAACTAACAACTTCCAAAAAGGAACAAAAGATAGTTGCGTTTGATTTACGGTTATCGTTTCATCAAGTTCCAAATTAATCACAAGCCCTAGTTTGGGAGTATATTTCGAAATAAAACTGCGATACGAGCGGGATAATACAGGCTTTTTCATTTTTTTATATTTCACCTCAACAGGAACAACGCCTTGCGATGCGTGAATGATAAAATCAACTTCCGCCCGGTTCTTAGTACGCCAATAATTTATTTTTGACAACCCTCTTTCGAACTTTTCTTTTAAAATCAAATAGATAAAATTTTGAAACAAAAAACCGTCATTAACTGAAGTTCCGAAATTATTTTTACTAAAATTAAGCATCCCTAAATCGTTAAAATAAACGGTGGGCGACTTGGTTATCTCTTTTTTTAAATTAGTAAAATAGGGTTTGACAGTATTAACAATAAAGAGTTGTTCGGCATACCAGAGATAGGTTTTTAATGTTTCCAGTTTTACACCTGCATCCTGAGCCAATTGGGAATAATTCATAATGTTTCCCGCCTGAACAGCGAGTAGTTGAATAATCCTGACGAACTTGCCGGGTTGGCGCACATGAAGCAAATATGAGATGTCTTTTGTAACGACCGAAGTAAAAACTTCATTCATGATTTCCTGCTTCCTTGACAGGGTATCAGCCGTAATAACAGCTGGATATCCTCCAAACAAAAGATATTCGTTTAATAATAGTTCTACCTTTTGAGCTTCGGTTTCAAAAAACAATGTTAATTTGTTCTCATATTTATAACCGGTTTTATGATTTAAAAACTCGTAGAAAGTAACCGGCGACATGGGTATCAAATATTTCCGACCTGTTAATGATTCCCCAATTTTTTCTTTTAATTCTAAACTTCCAGAACCGGTAACGACAAATTTACAGGGTAAATCCATATCGTATATCCCTTTCAGAAACTTACCGGCATTTTCTTTTTGTTGAATTTCGTCAATAAAAACAAAGGCAAATTCATTTCCCGCTTCAAGTTTTATTTTGTTTAGCAACTTTTGTTGCGATTCAAAATACGCTTTATCCTCTTCAATGTCGAGATTAAAATAGATACATCTTTTGCCTTCAAGCCTTAATTCGTTAATAATTTCTTTCAGCAAAGTAGTTTTGCCAATCTGCCTGGCTCCCGTTATTATCGTTATCTCTTTTAGTTCCAGGCTTTTTAATATCTTCTCTTTGATCTGCCTTACTATCATTTTGTCGATTGTTTAAAATACAAAGATAATAAAAAAACAACTAACGGATAAATTCTCGGACTAAATTATCTTTATACTAGATAAATTCTCGGACTAAAACACCGTTACACCTAATAATTTCTCGCTTTCAGACAATCAATATCAAGACTTTCCATCCCCAATTTTTCTTTTTACGGTTAAAATTGAGCAATGCTTTTACAGATATTTTTTAACCGTTTAAAATATTTTCTTGTGAGACCATTTGCGGTGGCACAACTTGGAGCGGTTTATCCAATCAGGAGCTCTGTTATCTCCAGCATCGATACCTTTAAATAATCAGTTATTCTCTTACTTGTTCCCTCATTGGGCATAGTTATTTTTTCGTAAAGTTGAAATGATATCTATATCCTATATTTATACTTATTATTTGATTAATGAATGGGAAATTAATGTTTCTTTTACATTGGCCGGTAGCGTTGTCTGTTGGCTTCAGGAATTGGCGGTTTTTCGTTCTTTATTTATTAATGCGCTTGTTATCAGATTGTTAAAAAAAATTCCGAACTGGTGATACAATAGTTTAGTAAAAACTCTATCAATCTTATTTCCAAACATATAGGCCTTTGCACTTTTGCATCTTTGCGAGAACGAAAAACTAACAGAGTATTGTAATCCAGAATCCAAAAAAACCAAGCCTCCCCCTTTTTCCGTACCTTTGCTTTTTAATGGATATTTTTATGAGCGAACCGAAAAAGCTTTTTCTGCTGGATGCCATGGCGCTGATTTACCGAGCCTATTTTGCCATGAGCCGTAACCCGCAAATCAACTCCAAAGGGCTGAATACCTCTGCTGTGCTGGGATTTGCCAACACCCTGCTGGAGATATTGAAAAATGAAAAACCTACCCACCTCGGCGTAGCTTTCGACACCATGGCGCCTACGCAAAGGCATGAAGATTTTGCTGATTACAAAGCCAACCGTGAAAAAATGCCCGAAGACCTTGCTCTCTCCATTCCTTACGTGAAAGAGCTGCTGGACGCGATGAATATTCCGGTGCTTCTGCTGGATGGCTACGAAGCTGATGATGTGATTGGAACGCTTGCAAAAGAGGCCGAGAAACAGGGATTTGAAACTTACATGATGACGCCGGACAAGGATTTCGGACAACTGGTTTCGGAGAATATTTATATGTACAAACCGGCCCGCAACGGAAAAAGCGCAGAGAAATGGGGTCCCAAAGAGGTTTGTGAGCGTTATGGTATTGAGCGTCCCGAACAGTTTATCGACATCCTCGGCCTTTGGGGCGATGCCGTGGATAACATTCCGGGGGTGCCCGGTATTGGCGAAAAGACTGCTGCAAAGCTAATTGCACAGTTTGGCTCCATCGAAAATCTGTTGGAAAATGCTCATCAACTGAAAGGAAAACTTCGTGAAAATCTGGAGAAGTTTGCCGACCAGGCGCTTGTCTCCAAACAGCTCGCTACCATTTTACTCGATGTACCCATTACGTTGGAAGAAGAAAAGCTACGTGTGGGAAATCCCGACCGTGATGCGTTGAAGAAACTTTTTGAAGAGCTCGAGTTCCGGACTTTTGCCAAGCGTTTTTTCACATGGCTTTCATTGCGTCAGCCAGATGGTGAATACGCGCAGGGGGAGCTGTTTGCCGAACCGGAGGGTGAGGAAGTTAAAACGATCCACAATACACCGCATCACTACCATCTCGTAGATACGCCCGAAAAAGCCATAGAATTGGCCGGAAAGCTCAAAAAACAAAAGACATTCTGTTTTGATACGGAAACTACAGGTTTGGACCCGAACAATGCCGAGTTGGTGGGTATTTCATTTTCCTGGAAGGCGTATGAGGCCTGGTATGTGCCACTCTCCGAAAATTACCATCGCGCCACGCAGCAACTCGCTGTTTTTAAAGGCGTTCTCGAAGATGAGAAGATTGAAAAAACCGGTCAAAATATAAAATTCGATATCTCCATTTTGCGTTGGTATGACATTGTGGTGAAAGGAAAAATTTTCGATACCATGATAGCCCATTACCTGCTGGAACCTGACCAGCGGCACAACATGGACGCACTTGCTGAAACATATTTGCACTACAAACCGGTTCCTATCGAAAGCCTTATCGGGAAAAAAGGAAAAAACCAACGGAGTATGCGGACGGTAGCATTAGACGAAATCAAAGAATATGCTGCCGAAGATGCAGATGTAACGTTACAACTCAGGGAGATTTTTGAGCCTAAATTGAAGGAGACCGGAACCGAAAAACTTTTCTATGAAACAGAAATGCCACTGGTACCCGTGCTGGCTGCAATGGAAGCCGAAGGAGTAAAACTGGATACGGAAACACTGGCAAAATTCGGTGAAAAACTCACTGTGGAAATTGCCGAAATGGAAAAAGAGATTTACGAAATGGCCGGCACAGAGTTTAACATTGCTTCGCCAAAGCAGTTGGGAGAAGTGTTATTTGAACGGCTGAACCTTTCCAGTAAGCCCAAAAAGACCAAAACAGGACAGTATTCTACCGGCGAAGATGTGCTGACCAAACTGGCCTACCGGCATCCCATTGTAGAGAAGATTCTGGAATACCGCTCACTTACCAAACTCAAATCAACTTACGTGGACAGCCTGCCCAAGCTGGTAAAACCCCGCGATGGCCGCATACATACCTCGTACAATCAGGCTGTTGCTGCCACCGGACGTCTCAGCTCCAACAATCCCAACTTGCAGAATATTCCTATCCGCACCGAGCGGGGACGTGAAATCAGAAAAACCTTCATCCCGCGAAACAAGGAATACGTTTTGATGGCAGCCGACTATTCGCAAATTGAGTTGCGGATTATTGCTCACCTGAGTAAAGACAAAGCCATGATGGATGCTTTCCGAAATGGGCTGGATGTACACACAGCAACGGCTTCGCGGGTTTATGGTGTCCCCGTGGAACAGGTTTCCAAAGAGATGCGCCGTCATGCCAAAGTGGTAAACTTCGGTATTATCTACGGAATTTCTGCCTTTGGCCTTTCCGAAAGATTGAAGATTCCGCGCAGGGAAGCAGCAGAAATTATTCAAAACTATTTTGAAAAATATCCAGGTATCCGCGATTACATGGAAAAAACCATTGCATTTGCCCGCGAACATGGTTACGTGGAAACCATTCTCGGCCGGAGACGTTACCTGAACGATATCCGTTCGGCCAATGGTGTGGTACGTGCTTACGCCGAACGAAATGCCATCAATGCACCCATTCAGGGATCCTCTGCCGACATGATAAAAATTGCCATGATTCGTATCTTTAATGAAATGCAAAGGCAAAACATGAAGTCAAAGATGATTTTGCAGGTACACGATGAACTGGTTTTTGATACGCATAAAGAGGAGGTGGAAGAGTTGAAACTTTTGGTAAATGATAAAATGAAAAATGCATTACTATTAGAGGTGCCGGTGGTAGTCGATATAAACACGGGAAACAACTGGTTGGAAGCACATTGATGATTCGACAGGCAAATGGTCAGACAGGGGTCATTCGCTACTCTGTCAGGCAATAGTTAATCGGTTTTCTGTGTTGCTTTTCCTGTTTATCATTCTTCATTCTTCATTCTCCTGCCATCTTCAAAAAAAGAAATCTTTATTGTTATTTATCAGGCTTTACTAATTTTGCAGTCGAAAAACCATTTACCATGGAAGACAAACTCAAAATATACAATACGCTTACGCGTAAAAAAGAACTCTTCAGACCTATCAACCCGCCACATGTTGGCATGTATGTCTGCGGACCAACGGTGTATGGCTATGCCCACCTGGGACATGCCCGGCCAGGAATCACTTTTGATATTGTTTTCCGCTATCTGCGCCATCTCGGCTACAAAGTCCGTTATGTACGCAACATTACCGACGTAGGACATCTGGTGGACGATGCCGATGCCGGCGAAGATAAAATACAGAAACAAGCCAGGCTGGAGCAACTGGAACCTATGGAGGTGGTGAAGTTTTACACCGACCGTTACCATGCAAACATGCATCAACTCAACCTGTTACCTCCAAGTATTGAACCAACAGCTTCGGGACATATTATTGAGCAGATAGAGCTGGTGAAGAAGATTTTGAAAAACGGCTATGCTTACGAGTCGGATGGTTCCCTCTATTTTGATGTGGAAAAGTACGACAAAGATTACCATTACGGGAAACTTTCCGGACGACGCATTGAAGAGCTGATGCAAAATACCCGCGAGCTGGCCGGACAGGAAGAAAAACGTCATGCCTTTGATTTTGCCCTTTGGAAAAAGGCCGATCCAAAACACCTCATGCACTGGCCATCACCCTGGAGCGAAGGTTATCCAGGCTGGCATTTGGAATGCTCGGCCATGGGCGCCAAATACCTCGGCGAGACGTTCGACATCCACGGTGGCGGGATGGATTTGCTTTTCCCACACCACGAATCGGAAATTGCACAGGCCAATGCCGCCACCGGACACGACCCTGTGAAATACTGGATGCATAACAACATGATTACCATCAACGGGCAAAAAATGGGAAAATCGCTGAACAACTTCATCACACTCGATGAGTTTTTCTCCGGAAGTCACAAAGCGCTCGACCGGGCCTACAATCCAATGACCATTCGCTTTTTTATCCTACAGGCACACTACCGCAGCACGCTCGATTTCTCCACCGACGCGCTGAAAGCTGCCGAAAAAGGATTGCACAAGCTTTTTGATGCCTTTTACCTGCTGGACGAGCTGAAACCTTCGGCCTCTTCCTCAGTTGACATAAAAGCCATAGAAGCGAAGTGCTATGAAGCGATGAGTGATGACTTTAGCACACCTATTGTGATAGCACATTTGTTTGATTTGGCTCACACCCTAAACCATGTGAACAGCGGGACAGAAAGCCTTACGAAAGCAGACATAGATTATACAAGAACTTTCTTTTCCACATTCCTTTTCGACTTGTTGGGGCTGAAAGATGAAAAAGAAAAAGATGACAGCCAGCTAATTGATTATTTGATGAAAACTCTTCTTGGCATCAGACAGGAAGCCAAAAACAAAAAAGATTATGCCACTTCCGATTTGATTCGTAACGAGCTGGCCAAAATGGACATCCAAATCAAAGACACCAAAGAGGGCGCCAAATGGAGCTTTAAATAATATTCTCCTTTCAGGTGGCCTTTGCACAAAAAAGAAAACAAGAAACTAAAAAACCCTGCCCAAACCGGACAGGGTTTTTTTATTCACCTTCAAAAGATATTATTTCATCAACTCTTTAAGTTTGCTTAGTAAAGCCTCTCCTCTTAAATTTTCAGTTATAATTATTCCTTTTGGACCAATCAGCACATTGTGTGGAATAGACTGAACACCATAAAGCTTCCCTGCTGCGGAGCCCCAAAATTTCAGGTCAGAAACCTGCGACCACACCAAACCGTCTTTTTTGATAGCTGCTACCCATTTGCTATGGTCTTTGTCAAACGAAACACCAAACACCGTAAATCCTTTGTCCTTAAATGCATTGTAGGCCTTCACCACATTGGGATTTTCGGCACGGCAGGGCATACACCACGAAGCCCAAAAATCAACCAACACATATTTGTGTGTTTTTACAACCGAAGAGAGCGAAAGTGGTTTTCCGCTGACATCGTTTAGTGTGAAATTTACATAAGGTTGACCCACGGCAACACGTTTAAGTGTAGCCACACGTTTTTTCAGGTATTTTACATTCCGATTACTATCAAGACTTGTGTCAAAGGAATTCGTCGCTGCTTCCAACTGATCCAAAGAGAGTCCGAAAGAATTACTCAAGATAATAAAAGGAGAAACCACGCTTTTGTTGTGGCGTTTTACATAGCCCAGCATATAGTCGGTGCGGTCCTTTTCAATCTGATTGTACTGATCCTTCAAATCATCCATGGTTTTTTCATCTTTTTTCATACGTGCCTGGCCGTATCTTGCACCTAACTGCTTTTCTTGGTCCAGAAATCTCTTTGTAGAATCGTTATAGGCATTAAATTGATCTTGAGCTTTTGAGCCTTTGATGACCGGATGACGAAGGTTTTTCAGGTCAGCATCCACGGTAATATTACTGTTTTCGACCCACACCGGCATGTAAGCATTAAACTTTTTTATGGTAAAATAATATAAAGCCGGGCCGTCCACATGGCCTTTGAATTCGCCCTGGCCGTCTTTCAAGGTAATAGAATCTTTCTTAATCCATTTGCCTTGTTCACGCTTCTGCATGATAACTTTCGTATCCTGTTTTAGGTTTTTAATATTCATTTTAACGGTAAACTGCTGTCCCGTTTTGTTATTTTGGCAAGAGGCAAACACCAGCAGTATTATGGTCATAAGCCCAACCGTTTGAAATAATTTTCGCATGATATAAAATTGATTTTAATTGTTTTAAGCTTGCAAAGCTAATGAATTAAGTGAAAAATGGCTGTTTTTAACATATTTTAATGTTAGGTTATTTCTATGGCAGCTGCGAGGAAATGATGAATGAAAGGGTGTTGAACGTTGAATATGACATCCTGTAGCCAACATAAAATTACCACAAAACAGAATCATTTCCCATCGTTTGACAATGAGAATATGCTGTACAAAAAATTCTCGGTAGGGTATAAGTGGGGTTATGCGGTACAAGAGCAAACATTTAAAACTTTATGCCATGAAAAAATTAAAATTAGCTTTACCCTTTCTGGTGGGAATGATTTTTTTCCTCGGAAGTTGTTCAAAAGACAATCCCACCGACACCTCTTTTACTGCCGTGCAGGATGATGCCTATGCAGAAAACACCTTCGACAACATTACCAGTATCGCAGATGAAGCCTACAGCCTAAGTTCTACCAATTTCAAATCTACGGAAGGTCGAATCTTCCTCAGCAGCTGCGCCACCGTTACCCTTGATACAACCACGTTTCCAAGAGTACTCACCATCGATTTTGGTGACACAAACTGCCTGGGCAAAGATGGCCGTTACCGCAGAGGGAAAATTCTCGTTTCGTTTACCGGAAGATATTACCGGCCAGGCACCATCATCACCACTACTTTCGACAATTTTTATGTCAATGATAACCAGATAGAAGGAACAAAAGTGGTGACCAACAACGGTCTTAACGACCAGGGACACCTGTCATGGACTATTTCGGTCAACGGCATCATTACCCTGGCCAATGGAAATGGTACCATCTCCTGGAAATCACAGCGTACCCGCGAATGGAAAGAAGGTTGGGACACGCCACATAATCGCTGGGATGATGTCTTTCTGATTACCGGTCAGGCTTCTGGCCAACGAGCCAACGGGCTGTCGTGGACGCAAGAAATTACAAAACCGTTGGAAGTGAAACTGGCCTGCCGTTTCATCGTCTCGGGAACCGTACAGATAAAACCCGAGGGGAAACTGATGCGCACGCTTGACTTTGGTGATGGCGAATGTGATAATCTGGCTACAGTAACTGTTGATGGGAAAACACGCACTATCCACCTGAAACCATAGCATCAGAACAACTGCAGCACCAAATCCGGGATGACGAAAACTCCCGGATTTGGTCATGTTGTTTTGAATATTTACTTTTAAGAAAAAATTAGCACATTGACGGGGGCAGAATTTAAACAGTTGTTTGATACGCATTTTGATGCCATCAGAAATTATATCTGGTATCGCTCGGGAAATCCAGAACTGGCATCCGATGTGGCACAGGAAGCTTTTCTGAAACTGTGGGAGAAAAGACCTTACACTGACAAAACAAAACTGAGGGGGCTGCTTTTTAAAATGGCCGGCGATATTTTTATCAGCGCTTACCGCAAACAAACAACAGAACTTAAATTCAGGATGAACTTAAAACCGGGTTTCGAAAACAGAACGCCCGAAGAAGAATTACATTACCGTGAATTGAAAGAAAAATATGAAATGACACTGAACAAAATGCCTGAAACTCAACGGTTGGTATTTTTGATGAACAGGATAGACAAAATGAAATACAGAGAGATAGCCGAAGCAACCGGCATCGGTATAAAAGCTGTGGAAAAACGAATGACGCAGGCACTCAGGTTGTTAAAACAAGAAATACAAAACTAAAGTGGAACAAAAAAATCACATACACAACACAGAGAAGCTACTCACAGAACTGGATAAGCTGCATGTTTCCATGGATGTTCCTTACGAAAATGGTAGTGATGAAATATGGGAAGCCATGCAACAGAAAATGGCAACAAAAGAGATACGTATTCGCCATATTCAGCCTGCCCGGAGACGCCTTTGGTTGGTTGCCGCCACGGTGGCTCTTTTAGTGGGAGCAGGAGCTCTGCTCCGATTTTATCCTCATACCATCCGAACAGCGCCGGGGCAAATGGTTACGCTTATACTGCCCGACGGGTCAACAGCTGTACTCAATGCTCAATCCAGGCTAACGTATTATCCGCTGTGGTGGAGCTTTTCGCCAAAGGTATCCCTCGCCGGTGAAGCTTTCTTCAAAGGTCACCACAGCAAATGGTTTTCCGTGAAATCGGATCGCGGAACGGTGGCTGTCCTGGGAACCAGTTTTGATATTTATGCCCGCAGCGATAATTACCGTGTGGTTTGCTTTACCGGTAAAGTCCGGGTTACCTCACGCACGAGAAATCAAATTGTCCTTACCCCTGGCGAGAAAGCTGTTGTCAGCCCACACGGCGATATCACTTTTTCCAAAGAGATAAATACCCGTGATTACAATGCCTGGACAAACCACCAGTTTGTGTTTACTGCCGCCCCTCTTGCCTCCGTATTGAAAGAGCTGGCACGACACTATAACGTGGAAATAGATTTAAAAAAAACTGTTCAGGCTTATTATACAGGGAATTTCTCTGCTGAGATACCTGTGAAACAGGCGTTGAATATCGTTTGTAAACCTTTTGGCCTTACCTTTGTAAAAATAAATTACCGGCACTTTGTTATTCAGTAACCCGATAGATTGATGTTCAAAAGGCAGATAATTATTTTTCTGTTATTTATTCCGGTCTGCCTCTATGCCCAGCAGAAGGAGATTGTTGTTAGTGCACATAACAGACCACTTAATATGGTGTTGGTCAACCTTCGTAGCAGATATACTATTCGCTTTTCTTTCGATGATAATCTGTTGTCGCAATACAAAGTTACCCTCAACAAAACATTCACAAATCCTGAAAGTGCTATCCACGAACTGCTGAAACCATTTCCCCTTGCTTTTCACCGGCAGGGGGACGTTTTTGTGATTTGGAAAAATGCTGCCAAGCCCGTAACCGATGGTAGATTTTACCTGAAAGGGTACATAAAAGACAGCAAAACAGGAGAGCCGCTGGCCTTTTCCCACATTCTGACTATCGAAAAAAACACCATTTCGGATGTAAAGGGTTATTTTAGTGAAATTGTGAGCCACGACAGTCTTTATCATCTGATTATCTCTCACCTCGGTTATTATATTCTCGATACACTGCTTTCACCAGGAAGAGTACACACCATCCGTTTGATACCCTCATCGATACCACTTCAGGAGGTAAAAATCACCGGGGAAGCCATCGATTTTGTTTCGCAAATCGGTCAACAGCCCGGTATCATAAGGCTAAACAGCAAAGTAGCTACACACCTGCCGGGATATGGCGACAATTCGGTTTTCAATTTGTTGCGGCTGCAGCCCGGCATTCTGGCTTCGGGCGAGCAAACCAACAGCCTGATTATCTGGGGAAGTTATGCCGGCCAGAGCAAAGTGATGTTTGATGGTTTCACCGTTTACGGACTCCGTAATTTCAACGACAACATCAGCTCTTTCAACCCACTCATGGCCAAAGATATTGAGGTTATGAAAGGGGGCTATGATGCCCGTTACGGCGGGCGCGTGGGAGGCATTGTAAATATCTCGGGTATCACCGGAAACACCAAAAAAGTATCTTTTATCCTCAATGTCAACAATATGACACTCAACTCTTTGTTGGAAATTCCTTTTAAAAACCGGTCAGTACTGGTGATTGCTTTCCGGCACACCTATTTCAACCTTTACAATCCTACCGATTACACAGTGCATCGCAAAGATACGGCCAGCCGTCCGGCAGACATCAGCATTCACGTAGTACCCGATTATGTTTTTCGCGACATGAACATAAAATACTCCGGTCAGGCAGGCAAAAACGATCATTATTATCTCAGCCTGTATGGCACCAACGATATTTTTAAATACAACATCAACCAGAAGATACAGTTCAGGAAGATACTAAAAAATACACAGGAAGAAAATACGCAGACCGGTGGCTCATTTTTCTACGGCAAAAGCTGGAAAAAGGGTGGTTCAACCAACTTCTCTGCTTCATTTTCCCTTTTGCAGAAAAAATATTCTGACGATTACCGCCTCGAAAAAACCTGGAATAAAGAGGTGGATACGCTAAACCAAACCCACTCGCTGAACAACCTGGGTGAGTTCACCTTAAAAGCCGAAAACCGGTTTCCGGTCACCACTCACCATACTTTTGAATTTGGCGGTGGCCTCATCGCCAACAGCAGCTACCTCAAAGTGGATACCTTTGATGTGGACATGTCTGACCTGAGAGTCTCTTCTTCGCGGACATTTGTTTATTTTCAGGATGTTATCTCGGCCGGAAAGCAGCTTACGTTGAAAATCGGCGGCAGATTCACCTACGCTTTTAACCTGCAAAAAGGTTATCCCGAACCACGGTTTTCGGCCGTATATAAACCTTCCGGAAAATGGACTTTTTCTATGGCCTGGGGACTATATAACCAGTATATTTCCGAGACCTCGGTGGTGGACAATCAGGGAAATTACCGTTACCTGTGGGCGGTGAGCGACAACAAAGATATTCCGATTTTGAAAGCCATGCATACGGTGACCGGTTTCAGCTTTGCACAAAAAGGGTATCTCGTCAGCCTTGAAGGTTATTACAAAACCATTGATGGGCTGAGCAGGTTTTTCCGTTACAGAAATATTGTGGCTCCGGGCATATACCACGGCAAAGGAAGGAGCTACGGCCTTGATTTGATGTTAAAAAAAGATTACCGTGGCAGCACCTTTTGGGTAGCCTATTCGCTAAGCCGCACGGAAGAGATGTTCGACTATTATCCGAAACGGTTGCAGAAATACCGCCGGGCACCTCAAGACCAGCGGCATGAAGTGAAAGTAGGCGTCATGGTCAACCTGCATCCGGTTTACCTCTCGGCGAATTATGTTTACGGGTCGGGGTTCCCCATCAGCTATAACAAAAACCAGCAAGTTGAGAAAGATTATCCTTACAGCCGGCTGGATGTGGCTGCCTCTTGGAAGTTCCTCAACCGAAAGCTGAAAGGGGAAATCGGCCTCTCGGTTTTGAATGTACTCAACACGCAAAACATAAAATTCTCCAACTTTGAAAAAATCCCGCTTAACCAGACCAGCTCCATAAACATCTATGCCGAAGCCATTCCGCTTACTCCTACGCTTTATTTAAAGTTTAGCTTTTAACGGAAGCAACCGGCTGCTTCGGGCAAATTTAAGTAATGTACTCCGGGTACCCCTAAAGTTCCTGCTTAGGTTCTATCAAAAAAAATACAGCTGACATGCAAAAAACTGTTCTATTGTTACAGGGATATTATACTTTTGCCCATAAAATTCAAACGCTATGGCACAGAGCAACAAAGAGGTTATTCTTCTGAATATTTCAGGAAAAGACAAGCCCGGATTGACGGCATCACTCATGGAAGTACTCTCGCAATATGAAGTGAATATCCTGGACATGGGGCAGTCGGTAATCCATCAGGATCTCGGTTTGGGTATTCTTTTTGAAGTACCAAAAGAATCAAAATCGTCCAGTATCCTGAAAGACCTGCTCTTTAAGTCCTATGAGCTGGGTACGCACATAAAATTTACTCCAATCCCGGTTGATAAATATGAAGAGTGGGTGAGCAACCAGGGAAAAGGTCGCTACATCATTACTTTGTTGGCACCGCGACTGACCGCCTCTAACTTATCGCAGGTGGCCACGGTTATTATGGAGCAAAAGTTGAACATCGACACCATATCACGTTTGTCGGGACGTAAATCTTTAATTAAGAAAGATAATGTCACCAAGGCTGTGGTTGAATTTACGGTTCGTGGTACGCCGGTAGATATGACTGCCATGAAACAGGAGTTACTGAATATCTCCTCCGGCAGCGATTTCGATATTGCCTTTCAGGAAGATAATGTTTTCCGCAGAAGCCGGCGCCTGGTATGTTTCGATATGGATTCCACTTTGATACAAACAGAAGTAATTGATGAGCTCGCCGAGAAAGCCGGTGTTGGAAAAGAGGTGAAAGAAATTACGCAGCGTGCCATGCATGGTGAAATAGATTTCAAAGAGAGTTTTAAGCGACGCATAGCTCTTTTAAAAGGGCTGGATGAAACAGTTTTGAAAGAAATTGCCGATAACCTGCCCATCACCGAAGGTGCCGAACGGCTTCTGCGTACACTGAAACAATATGGTTACCGCACGGCGATTCTCTCCGGTGGATTTACCTACTTTGGAAATTACCTGAAAAACCGGCTGGGTATTGATTATGTTTTTGCCAACGAACTGGAAATAAAAGACGGGAAACTTACCGGCCATCATCTGCACGAAATTGTGGATGGTAAACGAAAAGCCGAACTACTGGAGCTGCTGGCTTTTAAAGAGGACATTCATCTGGAACAGGTGATTGCTGTGGGCGATGGCGCCAACGACCTGCCCATGTTGGAAAAAGCCGGGATGGGTATTGCCTTTCATGCCAAGCCAACGGTAAAAGCTTCGGCGCAACATGCCATTTCCGTCAACGGACTGGATACGATTTTGTATCTGCTTGGCTTTCGTGACAGGGAAATTAATATCTGAAAAACTTTCTCTGAAATTTTATTTTCCCTACCCAATTCTGCACTGTGGTATCATCCGTCCCGGCTTGGTCATCACAAGCTGCCACAGCTGGTTGTAGCGCGAGCGAAACCCTCCGGCACTACTCAGCAGAAAGTACCGCCACATACGGTAAAAACGATCGCCATAAGCCTCTTTTAGCTGCGGCCAGGCTTTCTGAAAGTTGGCATACCAGGCCATGAGCGTCTTGTCGTAACCTAACCCGAAATTGTGCAGGTCTTCTATCACAAAAAGGCCTTCGGCTGCCTTGGCAATTTGTGCCAGAGAGGGAATCATCCCATTGGGAAAAATGTACTTGTTAGTCCATTCATTCACGTAAGTTACGCTGGTGTTGTTGCCGATAGTGTGAATTAGTGAAATACCTGTTTCTTTCAGGCAGCGACTGACGACTTCCATGTACGTCCGGTAGTTTTTGTGTCCCACATGCTCCAGAAAGCCGATGGAAAGAATAGCATCAAATTTTCCCTGAACTTCGCGGTAATCCTGAAAACGCAGTTCTACCGGCAGGCCTTTGCAAAGTTGCTGTCCCAGTTCAATTTGTTTTTTAGATATACTGACACCGAGCACATCCACATCATAATTTTCGGTGGCATATTTGGCAAAACTACCCCATCCACAGCCGATGTCCAGTACTTTCATGCCTGATTTTAGATCCAGCTTTCGACAGATAAGTTCCAACTTGGCTTCCTGAGCTTCGTTTAAATTTTTAGCCTTTTTCCAATAGGCGCTTGAATAACACATTCTTTTATCTAACATAGACCGGAACAAATCGTTGCCGAGGTCGTAATGCTCGCGACCCACACGTTTGGATTTTGTTTTGGTTTGCTGATTGAAAATTTTTGTGGATAAAATGAAGAGAACCGCTTTCAGGTTACGTTTTATTTTTTGGTCGAGGTTTGCTCGCAGGATTTTGTTGAAAAATTCGTCCAGCGCTTCCACATCCCACCATCCGTCCATATATGACTCGCCAACACCCAGTACGGATTCTGAAAGCCAGCGTTTGTAAACCCGCTCATCATGGACTTGAATATCCCCGGGCTGGCTGCCGTTGAGCGTTATTCCCGCTTCGGCCAACAGGGATTGTACGACATCTTTTGCTTTCATGATTTTGTCTTTAAGAACGTTATCCCACAAAGTTACAAAAAGGAATCCGAGTTATCAATAAAATAACAGGAAAATATTGGAATACGTACAACTTCATGCGAAGATGCTTGAAGCATATGGTTTTATTGAAAAGATTCCGGACGGATATCATGGAGCATGTTCAGGTAGTTTTGGTAGCGAAACAGAGGGAAAGAGCCATTTTCTACCGCCTTGCTAACAGCACATCCAGGCTCGTTAATATGCAGACAGTCGGAGAAATGGCATTGACCCATAAGCTGTCTTATTTCAGGAAAACGTTGTCCCAGCTCTGTTTTTTCAAATGCTACCAGTCCGAACTCTTTTATTCCGGGTGTATCGATAATATCTCCGCCAAAAGCCAGCGGAAACATCTCTGCAAAGGTGGTGGTGTGTTTGCCTTTGAGGTGAGCCCGTGAAATTTCCCCCTCTTTCAGGTTGAGTGACGAATCTATTTTGTTAATTAATGCTGACTTTCCTACTCCCGAATGTCCGGCAAGCAGACTGACTTTGCCATGTAGCATCTCTTTAAAACCTTCAATATGAAAATTGTTTTTGACAGAGGTTACCAAACAGAAGTATCCGGCAGCAGAATAGACTTTTACGTATTCTTCCAGCTGCAATTTTGTATCCTCGTTGTACAAATCAGATTTGTTAAAAACCAGCACGGCAGGGATATGATATGCCTCGGCGGTAACCAAAAAACGATCCATGAAACCGGTGGAGGTTCTGGGTTTTACCAGCGAGCCGATAAGTACGGCTTGATCGAGATTGGAGGCAATAATATGGGAAGCTTTGGACAGTTTTGTCGCTTTGCGGATAATGTAATTCTTCCGCTCATAGATATGAACAATAAGACCTGTTTTATCGACTTCCGGTAATTTAAAATCCACCCTGTCACCAACTGCAATGGGGTTTGTGGTTCGGATACCCTGTATTTTAAACCGGCCTTTTAACTTGCAGTTATACAGCTTTCCTCTGTCAGTTCGTACAACATACCAACTGCCTGTAGATCGAACGACAACGCCGTTTTCCAGGCTACTCATGAAAAATGATAGTGTTTTTTCACCGCCGAGCGGATATCCCAAATGCACTCCAGGCCATTTTCAAAAGTTACAAAATCACCAGGTTTCAAGTGGAATTTTCTGTTTTTAGTTTCAATTGTCACATCTCCCTCGAGGATAAGACATTGTTCTTCTGTGTTGTAAGTCCATGGAAATCGGGAAATCTCTTTTTCCCATATTGGCCACGACCGGATACCTCTTTCGGTGATTTGTTTGTCGGATAGTTTCTCAATTTTTACTGTTGCCATCTTTTCTTAAATATTAATTTTCTCAAAAAAGCCTATAAAGGTACAAATAATTCTTTCCTTCGGATATAGTTCATTGTGGGCGTTACCAGCAACTGTTTTAACGTGCATTTCTCTTAAGCCAGTAAGCAGGGTTCTGCAAGCTTTTGTCATGCCATACTTCAAAATGAAGCTCGGTTTTTCCTTGCAGACTTGTATGAATGACCCCCAGGGCCTGATATTCCGTGACCCATTGGTTATTATTGACCAAAATCTTATCCAGACCTGAATAAACAGTAAAGTAGTTTCCATGTTTTAAAATTATGGCAATATTGGTGTTGGTAATCCGCACAATGTTGACAACGATTCCCGGAAATACGGCACGTGCCACACTCCCTTTTGCCGTGGCAATATTGACCCCGTTGTTTTTAATTTTAACATGTTTCAAAACAGGATGGCTGTGAACTCCGAATGTTTGGGAGACCACCCCTTTTTTTACCGGCCAGGGAAGATGTCCTTTGTTAGCCATAAACGAAGAAGAGAGCCGTCTTTCAGAAGCGGTGAGCGATCTCGGTTTTGTTGTGTTTGAAGCTTTCCTCGTTGAAATAGTAATTGCCCTTTTTATCTGAGCCTCCAGTTTTCGCGATTCTTTTTGCTTCCGCCTCAGTCGGGCGCGCAGACTTTTTTCCTGCCCTGACAGCTTTTGTTTTAGCCTGATTTTCTGACGTTGCTCTAACTCAAGTTGTGACAGTTGGGTAGTTTCATTGTCCATCAACGCTTTCTTTTCGACTTTGTCCTGATTCAACTTGTACAGCCTGTCCTTTTTTTGCTTTTCCAGAATAATAATCCGGCCTGCTTCTTTGCGGATATAAGCTGAAATTTCATCAAGATAGCGCAGTCGCTGGAATGCCTGGTTGAAATCGTTGGCGGAAAAGAGAAAAATCAAGCGGTTATAGACGTCATCATTTTTGTAAAGATACCAGGCAATGTTGACATATTCTTTTTTAAGCGTAGCCAGATGGTTATCCAAATCCCGAATGGATATCTGTGTAATGGCAATATTATCGGTGAGTGTAACAATTTCTTTTTTAAGAATGGCCATCAACCGGTGTCTCATGTTGATGCGGTTGCTGATAAGCTGCAATTCGTAAACGGTATTTTTTTTACTCTTGTTTACCTCGCCGAGAAGCTTGTTGGTATAGGAAATTTCCTTTTCAAGTTTTTGTCGTTTGGCTTTGAGGCTGGTGGTTTTGGTCTGGGAAAATCCTGACGTAATTCCTCCAAAAAAGATAAGAAAAAGGATAAGAGAAAACGATTTCTTCCTGACCATAGTTACGTCTGTTACATAATGACAAAGATAAACGCAAAACCCGAACTTCAAAAACCAAAAATTCTTTTCTGCCGGGTTCAGAAAGACTTTTCCGGGAATATGCTGGGCCTTTTGCAGGACTTAGTCAGTAACCATCACTGAATGAGCTTTTTGTATTTACGGGGAATTATGAATGGAAATCTGTGTGGAACATCTATTTCGGTTCTTTTAAAGGTGATATTTATGATTATCTTTTGGTTGGCATCGATGACGATCTGCATTTTCAGCGGAATGGTTCTCCCGTCAATGTTTTGATATTCATCATAGAAAACGTGCAAATCCTTATCCTGCATTCCACTTTCATTCAAATAGAGTTCCTTGATGTTAAAAGTTTCCGGGTCGAGCCACATTTTTTGTGTCAGCAGATGGAATCGGGAAAGAGCGTTTTTGGCTGGCATTCGCATTTTCATGCTAAGCAGATATCGCTGTTTATCTATCGAAACAGAAGAGTCTGCAAGAGGATAGGAAACACCTCTCCCTAGTAGTAGCGACTGTAGCATATCATAATTAATACTGGTGTGCATGAGACTGTCGAGTAAATAATATGCACCAAGAATATAATTTTTCTTCATGCGGTTCAGAAGTTTTACCGAATCAGCCGTCAGCACCACACGTACAGCTTCAATACCCATAGCTGGTACGATACTCATCCAGATAATACTGTCGTTTTTCAGGCGCATTTGTGCTCTGAACTGAACCGGCTCTTTCTCTCCTTTTTGGTACGAAACACTCAGTTTTGTGCTGAGGTAAGAAAAAGAGGGGGTGCTTTTTTTCAACTTTTGATAAAGCTGTTCAAAAGGTATTGGCGCTAAAGGCTTTCTTGTCAGTAGTTTTACAGACTTACAAGCAGGAAAAAAGAAGAGTATCCCTGCCGAAAAACCAAGTATCATTAAAATACGGTAATTCCTACTCATACAGTTTTCCGGTTTTAATTTTTTTCTTCAGCAGTTTGGAATGGTCTTTTAGTTTGGCAGCTTTTTTCCATTGTACCAGCGCTTCTTTGTGTTTTCCCAGCCGATACAAAATATCACCGTAGTGTTCAACTACCACACCACTGGTTTTCCCACCATTGTCAAGCGCTTTTTGTTCCCACGTCAGCGCCTGTTTATATTTTTTCTGTTTGTAAAGCACCCAGGCGTATGTATCCAAATTGTTTTGGTTATAGGGATCCAGATTCACGGCTTTTTTAGCCAGGGAGGCTGCTTTGTCCAACCGGACGCCATCCTGTGCCAGATAATAAGCGTAATTGTTTAGCACAATGGTATTTTCGCTGTTCAGCCGTAAGGCTTCATCATAAGCTTTGTAAGCAGCACTGTTTTCTTTCAGTTCGTGGTAGGTGTCGCCAAGGGTAGAATTGATATTTTCTAAAAGAGCATTATTACCAGCAGCCAGGTCTTTGCTTTTTTCAAGAAAGGCTTTAGCATATTTGAATTTTTTTAACTGGAATGTGGCTATGCCTCCGAGAAAATATGGAATTGGTTTTTGTGGGAAATGAATGATGGCCATAGTGGCATCTGCTTCCAGTGCTTTATCATCGTTCAGATAAAGATCACAGAAGAGCAGTTGCTCCCAAAGGCTATAGTTTTTCTGATCCTTCACAAGCAGCTTCCGAAACAGGGGTCTTGCCTTTTCATATTTTTTATTTTCATAAAGCATGCTGGCATAAAAGGCATCGGCCAGCGAATCATCAGGGTTTGCCGATTTTATTACCTCTGACAGCTCCAGTGCCTGTGCCTTCTGACTGTCAGTGAGCTGTCCTGAATAATAGTTCAACAGCAGGTTGACTTTTGTTTTTGTATCCAGTTTAGGGTTGGCAAAACCTTTTTCCAGCTCATCGAACGATTTTGCAGGTTTGCCATTTTTCCGGTAGAAATCGGCCAGCGAAATATGCACATACGGATCCCGAGGATTGAGTCTGATAATCTGGCGGTAAGCCCATTCTGCGGTTTTCGGGAGTTCGTGCTTGGAAGCGAATTCGGCCAGCATAGCATAAGCTCTGGCATTTTCAGGATTGTATTTTACCAGCTGTTCGTACTGAACAAGAGCCGAATCTTTCTCGTTAAGACGAAGATAAAGTTCTGCAATTTGCTTGGTAAGCTGCGGGTTTATTCCCATCAGCATCTCTACAGTACGGTATGTCTGGACAGCATGTTTGTAGTCTCCTGTAAAATAGTAGGCATAGGCCAGCTCATTTTGGAAGCGTAAGTTTCCCGGCTCTTCCTCACAAAGTTTTTTATAGGTGCTCAGGTAATTCTTGTAGTCGCCGTTGGCTTTGGAAAGATCGGCATAAAGCACCTGATACCATTTGTTGAGACTATCCTGCTCCACCGCTTTTTTGGACAGAGTAAGCGCTTCTTTATTTTTTCCATAAACAGACAACAGGCGGGCTTTTTCGTAATTGGCTGCAGCATCTTCCGGATTAATTTTCAATACCAGCGACAGCAGACTGTCTGCCTGTTTTAGTCGTCCGGTAACTTTATAGGTGATGGCGCGGGCAAACAGGTCGGCTTCCTTATACTGTTTCTGCTCTGTAAGTCTCTGTTCCTTAAGCTGTTTTTTGCTTAGACGATGATGCCTTCCCTGAGCAAAAGCCTGACTTCCTCCCATCAGGAGTATGAATAGTATGAGAATTTTTAATTTCGTCATCATTGTTTTCTGTTATAAACTGTTCCTTTTTATTTCCCTCCGGTATGTCCGAAGCCGCCTGCCCCGCGTGTGGTATCAGTGAGGACTTCCACCTCTTCCCATAACGCCTGAACATGTGAAGAAATAACCATTTGCGCTATGCGGTCACCATCTGCAATCTCATATACTTCTGTGGAAAGATTTATCAATATCACCCGGATTTCCCCGCGATAATCGGCGTCGATGGTGCCGGGACTGTTTAGCACGGTAATGCCTTTTTTCAATGCCAGTCCACTGCGCGGACGTACCTGTGCTTCATATCCTACCGGTAGTTCTATGAACAACCCCGTCGGCACCAACACCCGTTGCATGGGTTCTATACGTATGGGAGCGTCAAGGTTGGCTCGTAAATCCATTCCTGCAGAGGCGATGGTTTCATATTTTGGTAATGCGTGTTTTGAATGGTTGACAATATTAATTTCCATTTCCTATCTTTCTGGTTTTGCGTAATTTATAGTGTTTTTGTCAAAAAATATGGATTTTCCTGTTTCCCGAAAATTCAGGGTAGTGTAAAACCGTTTTTCTTAACTAAACTATTCGGGCTCAAAAGTAAAGAAAAAAGCAACGGCCGTACAAGACCAACCCTTCACTAAAATGTTAAACAATGTTTAATCTATAGCTCGTGGCGTTGAAAACATGGGGAAAGGAACATACGGCATCCGTGGACGGGAAGGTATTTTCCCGTTTCCGTATCTTATTATCGTGGTGCTTTTTAAGAAAATTTGTAAATCAGCTTACTGTTTTTTCCGGTTCCCTTTGCCGCGGAATTTGCCTTTACCACGAAAATCACCTTTACCACGATAAGGGCTCCGGATAGTTTTCGGATTCCATGGGGGGCCATCGCCGAGGCCGTCCGGCAGGGGCAGTTTCATCACTTCGCTCCCGATAAGTTCTTCTATCTGCCGAAAGCTCATCATATCTCTTTCGTTGATCAGGGTAATGGCTAACCCCGAAGAGGCGGCCCGGGCAGTCCGTCCCACACGGTGCACATAGTCTTCAGCATCGCCGGGTACATCATAGTTGATGACAATGTCAATGTCCTTGATGTCAATCCCACGACTGAGCACATCTGTTGCCACCAGCACGCGCGTACGTTTCGAGCGAAAACCACGCAGCACTTCTTCCCGCCGGCTTTGTTCAAAATCTGATGAGATGCCTTCCACATTAAAGCCTTTTCCACGCAGACCGTGGACAATATCAGTAACTTTTTTCTTTGTAGAGCTGAAAATTAAAATACTTTTCACCTCTGGCTTATCGGTAATTAAATCAATAATCAGTGGCGTTTTCTGGTTCTCGTAGGTGAGATAAGCCGCCTGCAAAACCCCTTCAGCCGGCTTTGACATTCCAATGAAAATCTCCACAGGATGATTTAATGTTTTGGCGGCCAGTTGCCTGATTTTTGGTGGCATGGTAGCGCTGAACATCAGCGTTTGCCGCTTTTTAGGCAGGTAAGTAATGATTTTCTGAATATCTTCGTAAAAACCCATATCCAGCATCCGGTCGGCTTCGTCGAGGATAAGATAGCGTAAGTGCTCGAATTTCACATAACCCATGTTCAGATGTGAAATGAGTTTCCCAGGTGTGGCCACAATAATCTCTGTTCCCGAAGTCAGGGCTCTTTTTTGCTGATCCCATTCCGAGCCGCTGCCGCCACCATAAATGGCAATGGATTCTACCGGCGTGAAATAGGAAAAACCTTGTATCTGCTGGTCTATTTGCAGTGCCAGCTCCCGTGTCGGCACAATCACCAGTACCTTGGTTTCGTGCCGGTTGTCGCCAGCCAGCTCATTCAAAACCGGCAAAATAAAAGCGGCTGTTTTCCCTGTTCCGGTTTGCGCACTTGCAATCAGGTCTTTGTGTTCCATGATGGCCGGAATAGCCAGCTCCTGAATAGGTGTAGCCTCCTCGAAACCCATAAATGAAATGGCTTCCAACAGGGTATCGGATAAATTAAGTTCTTGAAATTTCATGTAAAAGTTATCTCCTAAAATAAGTTGGATCTTCCAGCGGCAAAGATACAAAACTATTGTAGTTGTTATTATTTACTTTCAAGTGTAAGATAACCAATATCTTCAGTGTTGAAAGTTATTGTTTATTTGGATGTTGGGCGCAATTAGGGCAAACAAAAATAATTTGGCAACAAGGGAAATTGATTGTATTTTTGTTAATTAAACAGAGAGATGAATATGACAGAATTATTAACAATAAAAGAAGCAAGTGAATGGGAATACACACCGGATAAAGAAAATGAGTTTTCAAAAGTCTTTGAAAGATTACGAGAAAAATACAATCTTGTTTTAAAACAAAATAATTCCAGTAATTTCCTTGATAAATACTATCTCAAACCTGTTAAAAGTGAAATAGATTTTGTTTTCGAACAAACAATAAAAGTAAAGAATGTAGCATGATGAAAACATTTGAAGTATTATTGACAAAGTCATACAAAATAAAAATTAAAGTAGAGAATTCTAACTTTGCGAAAGAATTTTCTCAAATATACACAAGCGATATCATTGATTTATCTACTGAACAAGAAAGAGAAAATTATAAATTTAAAATTGAGGATATAGACTGCAAAATCAATGAAGTTTTTGAAATACAGGAAGTCAATGAAAACGATTGAAACAAAAATATTCCAAGGTGATAGCAAAGAAATATTAAAACAATTAGATGATTATTCAATTGATTTGATTGTTACATCACCACCTTATGCTGATAGACGGAAACAGACTTATGGCGGAATTAAACCTGAAAAATATGTTGATTGGTTTCTGCCTATAAGCAAGGAACTTCTCAGAGTTCTAAAACCAACAGGAACTTTTATTTTAAATATTAAAGAAAAAGCAGAAAACGGAGAACGTAGTACTTATGTCATCGAGTTAATTTTAGCTTTACGCGAACAAGGTTGGTTTTGGACAGAAGAATTTATTTGGCATAAAAAAAATTCATATCCCGGAAAATGGCCGAATAGATTTAGAGACAGTTGGGAACGTTTATTGCAATTTAACAAAGAAAAAAAATTTGATATGTATCAAGATGAAGTAAAAATTCCTGTTGGTAATTGGGTAAAAAAAAGATTGAATAATCTAAGTAATGTTGATAGAGAGAGAGATAATGCAAAAAACGGTAGTGGTTTTGGAAAAAATGTGTCGAATTGGGTAGGACGAGAAACGGTATATCCTACAAATGTTTTATATCTCGCAACAGAATGCAACAACAAACAACATAGTGCTACATTTCCAAGTTCCTTACCTGAATGGTTTATAAAACTTTTCACGAAAGAACACGATTGGATTTTAGATCCCTTTGTCGGTTCAGGTACTACCCTTGAAGTTGCAAGAAGAATGAAAAGAAACTCAATAGGAATAGATATTGTTCCTGAATATGTAGAAATGATAAAAGCAAAAATATATGAAAAAGAATTTGTACTTTTTGAACCAAAATCAGACTATAAAACTTTAAATAAGGAAAATAAATGGAGTACACACAAGAAGGATTAATAAAATATATTTGTGAAAAGGTTGATGGAATTGGAAGTAAGACCGCAGATAGAGTCGCTGGTTATATGGAAGATATCTTGAATTTCTATGAAAACACTAATCAATTATCTAATTTTGTGTCTTCAAAAGGCAGAAGGTTTATAACAGACAATCAAATAACTGAAATTAAAGAAAAAATTTACGATTACATTATAAATCCTAAAATAGAAATAAATAATATTTGGATTTCTGTTTTAATTAAAGATTTTGTGAAAAATAGTATTAATGAACTAAAAAATACATCATTAGAAAAATTACTAATTAATCCTTTCCTTGTAAAGGCTTTTGGTTTTGATGACCACAAAGAAGTTGTTTCTTTTTATTTCTATCAAAAAATAACTCGCTCTGTTGTAACGTCTTGGGGTTTTACAATTGAAGGTCTATTATTATGTAGTGGCGCAGAGAAAACAGATTTAGCCGGTTTTGATATGAGAGTTAAAAGAGAAAACAAAACTTTTCAATTACAAATTAAATCAAGCCCTAACACAATGAGTATAGAGCAAATAAGACAATTAAATACTCATATAATAAATATTAAAGATAAAGTTCAAAATATACCTATTTTAGGAATGACTTATGGAACTCGTGAACAAATTAGCACACAAATTCAATCAACTTTGATTGATTATCCAAAATCAACAAAAATAGGAAAAGAGTTGTGGGACTTTATTGCAGACGAAAAAGGCTATTGTATGAAATTGCTTGATTTAATTGATGAAATTACTAAAAATTCACATTATAGATTTTCACAAGAGCTTGAAGAAAAGAAACAACTTCTAATAAAAGAATGGGAGAATAAATTTGGTAAGGGTAAAAAAAGTGTAGATTTGGTATTAAGCAAGTACATTTAATATTTGCTATACAAGACTTCTTGGAAAAGACAGATTGGCATTATTATATTCATTTATCAATTCCTTAAATACAAATTTTGGAACAACAATTTTTGAACCTGTTACAATCTCAGCTTCAAGCAAATTAAAAGTTAGGTGCAATAAAATCCTACACCACGCATAGCCCTGCCCAGTTTCGCCGGTTTTCCCATCTTGTGTTTTTCCATTTACCAAATGTTTATTTTTGCAGCGTGAGTACAAATATGGACATAGCCCGGCCGGGCGATTTGTGGAATCCAAGCGATTTTCCACTCATTATTGCCGGGCCATGCAGCGCCGAAAGCGAAGAGCAGGTTTTGCGGACAGCCCGGCAACTTGCCAAAATCCCCGAGGTAAAAGTCTTTCGCTCCGGATTATGGAAACCACGTACCCGCCCGGGTACTTTTGAAGGTGTAGGTGAAAAAGGAATGCTATGGCTGGAAAAGGTAAAAGCCGAAACAGGTTTGTTGACTACCGTGGAGGTGGCTCGCCCGGAACACGTGGAGCTTGCGCTGAAACACGGAATAGATATCCTGTGGCTCGGTGCGCGGACGGTAGTGAACCCGTTTGTGGTACAGGAACTTGCCGAAGCCATGAAAGGTGTTTCGGTAACGGTGATGGTAAAAAACCCCATTATTCCCGACCTGAAACTGTGGATTGGCGCGCTTGAGCGGGTGAATACTGCCGGAATCAGGCAACTTCTCGCCGTCCATCGTGGCTTTCATTACTTTGAAAAATCACTTTTCCGAAACGCTCCCATGTGGGAAATTCCCATCGAACTAAAACGACTGGTGCCGCAACTTCCTATTATCGTTGACCCCAGTCATATTTGCGGCCGCCGTGACCTGTTGCAGGAGATTTCCCAGAAAGCCGTTGACCTCGAAATGGACGGTCTCATGCTTGAAGTTCACGAAAACCCGGAAGCCGCCCTCACCGATGCTGCACAGCAAATTACCCCCGATGTGCTGAACACTTTGCTGCATAATCTGATTTTACGGAAGCGTACCGGAAGTCCTGCTTTTGAAAACCGGCTGGAAGCCTTGCGTACCGAGATAGATAAGCTGGATGGGGAGATGCTTCAGATCCTTGCCAAAAGACTGGAAATTATTGATGAAATAGGTGATTATAAACGCGACAATAACATCACAATTCTGCAAATGAAACGCTGGGCAGGCATTATCACTGACAGGCTTTCCATCGGTACTAACCTGGGACTGGATGAACAGTTTTTGAAAAAACTTTTAAACCTGATACACAAAGAGTCAATTCAGCGTCAGACCAAAATTTTTAATAACAAGTAAATCTCCATATTAGCAGTTACTCTTCCGACTTCCGACTTCCGACTTCCGACTTCCGACTCAAAGCTTCTCCCAAAGTCGTTTACCTTGTTCGCGTGTAAAATCAAGAATTTCTGCTTCATTAACTTTTTGTAATTTCCGGTCTTTCACGATAATTTCGCCATCAGAAATGACATGTCTCACGTGTGTAGCCCGCAATCCGAAAAGAAAATGGCCGAGAAAATTATCCGTATTCATTTCCGTAGGAGAATCATAATCAAGTACCACGAGATTATTTTTACCATCACCATCAAAATGATTGCTATCCAGATAACTATGAACATTCCTGAAGCGCCGGTAAGCTTCCGGAAAATCTATATCGTCAAACGGCTGACCGGCAAAATAGGCTGCTTGTGCGCTGCGCAGCATATCACTGTGCATACCATCGGTACCGAGCATCAGCCGGTTGCCCAGCCCTTCCGAACGAAAGAAGCCCACATTGTTGTTCAAATTGCTCTCGGTATTTTGAACTACCCAGGCTTTGCTGTTTTTTATCAGCGCCCGTTCTTTTTCATTCACATGCAGGCAATGTCCGAGAATAGTTTTTTCCGAATCCAGCACACCGAAAGCGTGTAGTCGTTCTACCACTCGCATACCATATTTCTGACGACTGTCATTCTGATCGTACGGATCTTCTGCCACATGAATATGAAATCCCGACCGGCATTTTTCCATCAGATTGGCGGCCTCTTTCATGGTTTGGTCGCCTACCGTAAACGAAGCATGCATCCCAACCAGCCCCTGATGATTTTCGAGCCAGGCAGCTGTTTCATCCAAACCTTGCCGGGCTTTGTCCGCTCCATCGCGGTCGGAAATTTCGTAGCAAAACAAATGACTCACGCCCACTTTTTCAAAAGCTTCTGCCATAATTTCCAGCGAACCGCTAATAAAATTGGGTGAGGCATGGTGGTCGATCACAAAAGTTGACCCTGCTTTGGCACAAGCCATCGCTGTTGCCAACGCACTGGCTTCCACCATATCTTTGTCCAACGCTTTATCCAAAGTCCACCAGATATATTTCAGTATTTCATAAAAATTATGAGGCGTATAACGTGGCGCAGGCATACCCCGCGACAAGGCCGAGTAAGCATGATGATGCCCAACGGCAAATGCTTTGGTGACGAAATTGCCCTGCACATCAAGCACCTCCGCTGCCGCGGGAAATTTCTCCGCTGTATCCGAAAAACGAATTTTCCCCGCTTTACCTTCTTCTACCAAAAGGTTTGTTTTGGTAAATGAGAGTGTTTTCCAATCAATGTAATTGGCATTTTTTAAAACTACTGCCATGCGATTTTCTTGTTTTAATTCGCTTATGCCCAGCCATGAAATGATGACAAACCATGATTTGTCATACATGGCCGACACCAGAAATATTCTATTAGGGCAAAGATAAGATTGTTTCCGGCTAACACCTGACTATCTCTGAATATTTGTAATTTTGCCCACTTAAAATTTAACATCATGGCTCAACAAGAAGATTTATTAAAGAAAATCATTGCACACGCCAAAGAGTACGGATTTGTTTTTCCCTCCAGCGACATCTACGACGGGCTGAGTGCCGTTTACGATTACGGCCCGAACGGTGTGGAGCTGAAAAAGAATATCCGTAATTATTGGTGGAAAGCCATGGTACAGATGCACGAAAATATTGTCGGCCTCGATGCGGCTATTTTCATGCATCCCACCGTTTGGAAAGCCTCCGGGCATGTGGATGCTTTCAGCGACCCGTTGATAGACAACAAGGATTCCAAAAAGCGCTACCGTGCCGATGTGCTGGTAGAAGATTATCTGGAAAAAATAGAAGCCAAAATCAACAAAGAGGTTGCCAAAGCCCGGAAACGTTTCGGCGACAGTTTCGACGAACAACAGTTTCTGGAAACCAACCCACGGGTGGTGGCCAACCGCCGGAAGATGGAAGAGATAAAAAACCGCCTTTACCCGGCTATGGATAAATCAGACATGGCTGGTATTAAGCAACTCATTGAAGATTTGGGTATTGCCGATCCAGTCTCCGGTTCCAGGAACTGGACGGATGTGCGACAGTTTAACCTGATGTTTTCAACACAAATAGGTTCTACAGCAGACGGTGCTTCTGAAATCTATCTCCGTCCGGAGACTGCCCAGGGTATCTTTGTGAACTTCCTGAATGTACAGAAAACATCACGGATGAAAATTCCGTTTGGCATTGCCCAAACCGGAAAAGCTTTTAGAAATGAAATCGTTGCCCGGCAGTTTATCTTCCGCATGCGCGAATTTGAACAGATGGAGATGCAGTTTTTTGTCCGCCCAGGAACAGAAATGGAATGGTACAAATTGTGGAAAGAAAAGCGGATGAAATGGCATATCTCCACCGGCATCCCGGCGGAGAAATTCCGCTTCCACGACCACGACAAGCTGGCACATTATGCTAACGCCGCTGCCGACATAGAGTTTGAGTTTCCCATGGGTTTTAAAGAGCTGGAAGGCATTCATTCGCGTACTGATTTCGACCTGAGTGCCCACGAAAAATATTCCGGCAGAAAACTACGTTATTTCGATTCAGAAATCAACGAAAGTTATGTGCCTTATGTCATTGAAACATCCATTGGCCTCGACCGGATGTTTCTCGCTATCCTTAGCAATGCTTATACCGAAGAAGAGCTGGAGGGCGGCACACAGCGCGTAGTCATGAAACTGCCTCCCTTTCTGGCTCCTTACAAAATTGCTGTTTTCCCGCTGACCAAAAAAGATGGTTTACCGGAAAAAGCACGGGAGATTATGGATAACTTAAAAGGTGATTTCATGTGTTTCTATGAAGAAAAAGACACCATCGGAAAGCGCTACCGCCGCCACGATGCCATCGGAACGCCTTACTGTATTACCGTTGACCATCAAACACTGGAAGACAACACGGTTACGTTGCGCGAGCGCGACAGTATGAAACAGGTACGGATTCCGGCAGATGAGATCTCGGGGATTGTGGCTACAAGTCTGGCAATGAAGACTCAGGGTTTATAACCGGAGTTTTCCAAAAGGGACTGTGCATCCTTTATTTTCAAGAGTTTCTGAATTGTTACCTTCGGATGTTCCCGCATATATTTACGAACCATCTGCCAGCCAAACCATTTGGCCATGGCTGGTGGTGAAGCGTGCGAGTAGCCATCGCTAAATGGCCCCGGCTGAGTCATTTTGTTGATAAGCATATAATTGGTTGAATACAAGAATCGGTTTTTCACCATGACTGCCCACACCTCTTTTCTGTTTTTCTCCATCCATTCCAGCTGCTTTTGTGTGTAACAAATCTTCAGCGTATCGGGAATACCCGGCAGCATGGCATCCAGAAAATAAAGTTCTTTTCCGGCATCCATCATATTGTCCAGTAGCGTCTTCGGACGGATATCCTGTTGAAAATCGCTTCGGTAAATCGTTCGAACCACATCCACAACCATGTTTTTCTTTGTCATGCAACGGCGGTGATATTGTGGGATGTTCAAGTCGATGTAAAGCGGAAACTTCTCACCAAGATAGTCGTCCAATGCTATGACTACCGAGTTCCCTTGTTTCATAACAGGTTGTTCGTAATACAAATCGGAAATATAGGAATATACCTGAGGAACGGGAAAAGCAGGATAATAATATTTTAGATGAGAAAAAGCCGATTGCAGCTGTTGTTGTTCCCGGCTCAGCTGCGGGAAAGTTTTCATAGTTTTTTGATAGACATACCGGATTTGTGTATCGGTAACATAGCGATACAGCTGGTTTATGTTAGCTGTATCGTTGAGGTCGGCATTAAGAAATGGCAGAAAATCGGGTTTAATTTTTTTTAAACCTACTTGAAAATTTTTGAGATCAAGGCTGAAAAGTGCTTTTCCGTAACGATGAATCTTCACCTGCACTTTGGGAAGTTTATTTTTGGGAACCACAGGCACGTTCCGGTTAGCATGACGACACGAAAGCAATGTAACCGAAAGAAAGAACAGAAGAAAAAAAGAGAAAAGAAGTTGTTTTTTCATAACCAAAACCCTTCAGGCATTTAAATTAACACGGGCATAAAAAAATGCCAGCACAAATGTACTGACATTTATTTGTCATGGTGAAGCCGGTAATTACAAAATTTTCCAGCCTAATGTAACTTCAAAAGCACTGGCGGATCCGGCAACCGTATGGGTTACGTTATCGTATTTAACCGAACCGTTGAAAAGATTACTTATCCCACCATAATATTTTACATCAAGGGCAAGCATCAAAAAATCTATTCCTGCACCAACCTGATATTGCCATTGAATATCGTTAAAATCACTTGGTAACAGATAATCTTTCGGGTTTCCATTTTTGGTATTGATGGTTTTATTTACAATAAAGTTGGCTGTAGCACCACCAAATATTCTAAATTTAACCACTTTAAAATCCAAAATCTGCCATCCCAGGCTTAAAGGAACCTGAATAGATTTCAAACTAACATCTTGCTCAACAACAGACGTGCTGCCTATAGAGGGGAATTTGAAGACACTTCCCTGCGTCATATAATTTATTTCGGGCTGCACATAAATCTTTTTCCCGATACGCATAAAAACACCAACTACCATGTGGTTTTTCAGGCCATTGGTAATATCAGAGCTTTTATACGAGAGCTTGGGGGCAGTATATCCAATTTGCGGTCCGATATGGAACTGACCATACATGATACCACTCATAAGTATGGCTACAAGAAACAGACTAAATTTTTTCATAATCAAAAGATTTAAAGTGAGATAATTGCTTTTATTGTTGTCAAAAATAGGTAAAACTTTTAATTTCTACAAGTTTTTTTGTCGTCTGAAAAAGAAATCTGTGTTTTTAAGAACAGATTTATTAGCCGGCCTGCATATTTTCAGCATCGGGGATCATCCCTTCCAGTTGTGATGGGTCGTGAATTAAGACTGGGATGTGCTGTGGGCAAATCCAGTAACTTTTCCCTTTAAAATCAAGGTGTACCAATGGAACCTGGTCTGAATCTCTTTTGCAGAACAGGCAATATTTTTCGTTATGATTTTCCATAAATTTTAATTTTTTTAGATTTATAAAACGCACAAAAGTCACAATTATTCTCTTACAAAGGCAAAAAGATTCCGGGCATTTTATTATTCGGCAGGTGGAAAAAGAATTGCAAAATAAAATAAGGTCTGTCAAAATTCCGTAATTTAGCCCAATTAATTTTATGAAAATACTGTATCAAATAGGCGAATATGTTATCATCATGTTTCAGGCCTTTAAAAGACCTGACAAAGGCTTTGTATTCCGGCGTCAGCTGTTGTATGATTTCAAACGATTAGGTGTTGATTCTATCAGTATTATTTCTATCATTTCTCTTTTTACCGGTGCCATCATCGCCATTCAAATGGCTTATAATATTGATTCGCCCTTTATTGCAAAATCAATTATCGGCTTCTCCACACGACAAATGCTGGTATTGGAGATTTCCCCCACCATCATCTGCCTGATACTTGCCGGTAAAGTAGGATCACGTATTGCCTCGGAGATTGGAACCATGCGCATAACAGAACAGATTGATGCGTTGCGCGTTATGGGTGTTAATCCGCCTAATTATCTCATTTTACCCAAAATTACGGCTGCCGTACTCTATTTTCCTGTTCTAATTGTTTTTTCCATTTTTCTCGGTCTTCTGGGGGGATGGATTATGGGCTCCATTACAGGATTAATTCCTTCGGCAGATTACATTATCGGTATCCGGTCTTGGTTTGACCCGTTTACGCTGACTTACGCTATGATAAAAACCGTCGTTTTTGCTTTTATAATCACTTCTGTTTCTGCTTACAAAGGTTATACCGTAAAAGGTGGTTCTGTGGAAGTGGGGCAGGCCAGTACCGAAGCCATTGTGGTAAGCAGTATTCTGATTATCTTCTCCGATTTGATACTTACACAACTACTGCTCACATGATCGAAGTTAAAAACATATCCAAGAGCTTTGGAGATCAGCTGATTGTGGATAATATAAGCACGGCTTTTGAAGAGGGGAAAACCAACCTGATCATTGGACAGAGCGGCTCCGGGAAAACCGTTTTGATGAAATGCTGCATTGGCTTGTATGATGTGGACAGCGGAGAGGTAGATTTCCATGGGCGGCGATTTTCAAATCTTTCCGATAAAAGAAGAAAAAATATCCGTAAGGAAATGGGAGTATTGTTTCAGGGAGGCGCTCTGTTCGATTCCCTTACGGTGGAGGAGAATATCATGTTTCCACTCAACATGTTTACCAATATGAAGCCTAAAGAGAAACTGGAGCGGGTAAATTTTGTTCTCGAAAACGTCAATCTTTCCGGCACCAATAGTAAATTTCCGGCTGAGCTGAGTGGCGGGATGGTAAAACGGGTGGCCATTGCACGGGCGCTCTCTCTAATGCCCAAATACCTGTTTGCTGACGAGCCAAACTCCGGGCTTGATCCGAAAACAGCAGAACGAATTGACGAACTGTTGTCAAGCCTGACCAAAAAATTTAACATGACCACCGTCATCAACACCCACGACATGAATTCGGTACTCCAGATAGGTGAGAAAATCTGTTTTATTAATCAGGGGAAACTTTGCTGGGAAGGTACCAAAGAAACCATCCTGAAAACAAAGAACAAAGAACTTAATGACTTTGTCTTTGCCACCGAACTTACCCGTAGAATTAAACGCTAATGGCGAATAGATAAGCTGAAACAAACAAGATTTTAGATATTTTAACCCTTTAACTGCCCGATATACCCTATCTTTGCTTTTCAAATTGTGCTATGATTTACATTACGAGAAGAGAACGGTTTAATGCTGCCCATCGCCTGTTCAAAGAAGAATACAGCGACGAAAAAAACCTGGAAGTTTTTGGTAAATGTTCTAATCCCAACTGGCATGGACATAATTATGAGTTGTTTGTTACTGTGAAAGGGGAGGTTGATCCGGAAACAGGATTTCTAATAAATCTGAAAACATTAAGTCAAATCATCCGGGAAAAGGTTATTGAGAAAATTGATCATAAAAATATCAACATAGAAGTAGATTTTATGAAAAATAAAATGGCGTCAACGGAAAACCTGACCATCGGTATCTGGAAACAGTTGGAAAAGGAAATTACCGGCCTTGGCATTACACTTCATTGCGTGAAAATTTACGAATCCGAAAACAATATCGTAGAATATCTCGGATAAATATACCAAGAACAATATTCATTCGTTAAAATATAATTTCATGGATAAACCAAAAGCAATGCTTGATTACGAAAGAATTGAAACCTATGCTCCTGACAAACTGAAAGAATTAGAATTTCACTATGCTGAGATTTTAAAACTTATTGGTGAAGATGTTACCCGCGAAGGATTGCTCAAAACACCTCTCCGCGTGGCTAAAGCTATTCAGTTTCTTACACAGGGATACGACCACGACCCAAAAGAAATACTGTTGTCGGCAAGGTTCAGAGAAGATTACAAGCAAATGGTCATTGTGAAAGACATTGACATTTTTTCCATGTGCGAACATCACATGATTCCTTTTATCGGGAAGGCACACGTGGCATACATCCCCAACAATTACATTACCGGTCTGAGCAAAATTGCACGTGTGGTGGAGGCTTATGCCCGCCGGCTTCAGGTTCAGGAGCGGCTAACAACCCAAATTAAAACAGCCATTCAGGAAACTTTGAATCCGTTGGGTGTGGCAGTGGTCATTGAGGCACGACATTTGTGTATGGCCATGCGGGGTGTGCAGAAACAAAATTCTGTCACTACCACTTCCGACTTTACGGGAGCTTTTGAAAGAAAAGAGACGCGTGAAGAATTTATTCATTTGATTTCTTCTCGTTTGTCTTAAATTTTTGTTGAATTTAAGATATAGAATAATGAATATTAATCAATTAGACAAGAGTTTTATCGGCAACAAAACAACGGCATTGCCGGTGGCCAAAACTTTCCTTTCCGGCGTTTTCGGATGGATGTTTCTGGCATTGGGTATCACCGCTATCACTTCGTGGCTATTTGCCTCCAGCCCGCAATTACTTTCCCTGATGTACACACAGACAGGGATGACCATTTTAGGCTGGATTGTATTGTTGGCGCCGTTTGGCTTTGTGCTTTGGATAATGGCTCGCTTCAACCGGATGTCAGCTTCCAAACTGGCATTGCTGTTTGTGGTTTATTCCATTTTAATGGGTATGAGCCTAAGCTTTATCTTCCTGGCTTATACAAGTAGTTCTATTGCCACCACTTTCCTGGTAACTGCCGGTATGTTTGGATTTATGGCCATTTTGGGATACACAACTAAAACCGATCTGACCAAATTTGGCAACATTATGATTATGGGAGTTGTGGGGCTGTTTATTGCTATGCTGGTGAACATGTTTATGCACAGCAGCGGTATGGATTACATCATTAGCTTCATTGGAGTTCTGATTTTCACAGGACTTACGGCTTACGATGTGCAGAAATTGAAAAGAATTGGTTCCGGTATGGTGGAAGGTGCTGAAGGCACGCGTAAAATGACCATCATGGGGGCATTATCCCTCTATCTCGACTTTATCAATTTATTTCTATTTTTGCTGCGTTTTTTCGGTAACCGCCGATAAAACTTTATTTTTAAAAAAGTTATATGATAGCTTACGTATTTCCCGGACAGGGAGCCCAATATATAGGTATGGGAAAAGAGTTATACGACAACTCCTCCAAAGCCAAAGATTTGTTTCACAAGGCAAACCATATTCTAAAATTTAATATTACAGAGTTGATGTTTGCCGGGGTCGAAGATGATTTGAAACAAACCAATGTCACCCAGCCGGCCATTTTTCTTCATTCTGTCATTCTGGCAAAAGTCATGGGTGATAATTTTACACCCGACATGGTTGCAGGCCACTCACTTGGTGAGTTTTCTGCACTGGTGGCCAATGGGACATTGTCGTTTGAAGATGGTTTGAAACTTGTTACAAAACGTGCTGATGCCATGCAAAAAGCCTGCTTAGCAGAACCTTCTACCATGGCTGCTATCCTCGGGCTGAAAGATGAGGTGGTAGAAAGTATCTGTAAAAGTATTCAGGATGTAGTTGTTCCTGCTAACTACAACAGTCCTGGCCAGTTGGTGATATCGGGAAGTGTGGGCGGAGTGGAACAGGCTATCCAAAAATGTAAGAAAGCTGGTGCCAAACGGGCACTCCCATTGAAAGTTGGCGGCGCTTTTCACTCGCCACTCATGGAGCCTGCCCGTATAGAATTGGCAGAGGCCATCAATAATACACCTTTTCAACAGGGAGTATGTCCTGTTTATCAAAATGTTACAGGACAGCCTGTGACTGATCCGGAAATTATTAAAACCAACCTCATCTCTCAGCTTACCTCACCGGTGCGCTGGACGCAAATTATGCAAAATATGCTGGCTGATGGTGCCACAGAGATAGTGGAAGTAGGCCCGGGGAAAGTTTTACAGGGCCTTTTCAAAAAAACAGACCGACAACTTGCAACACGAAGCGCAACATTGTAAAATAAAAAGCCTCTGAATATGAATCAGGGGCTTTTTTTCGCTTTACAAAAATCGGACTTTGATGAACGATTTAATGATTTTGATTTTTTTCAATCATCAAATCACGATTCACGCTAATAAATTTTCCGGAAACCGATAATCTCCCTCACTTCACGCATCGTTTTTTGTGCATTGGCACGGGCTTTCTCGGCGCCCATATTCATCACCTTCAGTATGTAATCATCGTCCGATGAAAGGGCTTTAATCTTTTCGGCAAAAGGGGAGGTAAACGCAATCACATCTTCTGCCAGCTGTTTTTTCAGATCCCCGTAACGGATGGTGCATTTGTTGTATTGCTCATCAAAATATGCCACCACATCAGATTTGGAGACTACTTTCAGCAAAGTGAAAAGGTTTTCGATGGGGTCAGGTTTGGTCTGGTTCATCTCTGTGGGGCCGCTGTCGGTTACAGCCCTCATAATTTTTTTACGAATCACTTTCGGGTCATCATTCAGAAAAACAGCGTTGCCTTCGCCTTCTGATTTCCCCATTTTTCCGGAGCCATCCAGCCCGGGAATTTTCACCAGCGCCTCACCGAAGTTGTAGGCTGTGGGAATGGGGAAAAAATCCACGCCATACATGTGATTGAAACGGCGGGCAAACGTCCGGGTCATCTCCAGATTTTGCTCCTGGTCTTTGCCCACGGGTACTTTGTGTGCTTTTTGAATAATAATGTCGGCAGCCATGAGGGTTGGGTAAGTAAGTAGTCCGGCATTAACATTGTTGGGCTGTTTGCGGGCTTTTTCTTTAAAAGTAGTTACCCTTTCCAACTCGCCGAGGTAGGTGTTCATGTTCAGGAAAAGATACAATTCGGCAGTTTCGGGAATATCGCTTTGCAGATAAAGCGTAGCTTTCTCCGGGTCGAGGCCGGCGGCAAGATATTCGATAAGTACCTGTCGCACATTCCCCTGCAGGTTATCGGGATGCGGGTGCGTAGTCAGCGAATGGTAGTCGGCAATGAAGAAATAACATTCGTTTGTCTCCTGCATTTTTACGAAATTCTTCACCGCACCAAAATAGTTTCCGAGGTGCAAATGGCCAGTGGGCCTTATACCGCTAAGTACAATCTCTTTCTTTTCCATGGGGGCAAATGTAGGGGAAATTCATGAATTTCCCCTACAACGCCATCGATGTGTTCCTGCAATTCTTTCATTTCTTGTTCAATGGTATTATTCTGGTTCTGTTCCGGTTTGGTTCTGTGCTTTTTATTTTCAACGAAATAGCAATGAGAATTACAGATGATGATTATTGCTATCTTTGCCGCTTTAAAACAGAACTTTTATGCCCCTGTTAGGAAGTCTTATTAGAAGAGCCTATATCATTAGGAACAAGCCTGTTGAGTTAAAGAAACAATGGATAAATCCTGAGAAAGCGCAAAAGGGCCAACTGGTGAAATTGTTACGCAAGGCACAGTTTACGGCTTTTGGAGAGCACTACAAATTCTCAAAAATTCTTACCTCCGGCAATGTGGTAGATGCTTATCGCGAAAGCGTTCCTGTCTTCAATTATTCTAAAATGTATAAATGCTGGTGGTATCGTTCGCTTAACGGCGAACCTTATGTAACCTGGCCAGGCAAGGTAAAATATTTTGCGCTAAGCTCCGGGACTTCCGAAGCCTCCAGTAAATATATTCCGGTAACGGGCGATATGCTGCGCAGTATAAAACGTGCCAGTCTCCGGCAGATTGTCTCCATGGTACGCTATAATTTCCCTCTTGACTTTTACGAAAAAGGGATGCTGATGATTGGCGGCAGCACCCACCTGCAATATAATGGGACTTACTACGAGGGCGACCTGTCGGGTATTACGGCAGCGAGTATTCCATTTTGGTTTCAGCATTTTTACAAACCGGGAAAACGTATTTCACGCACCGCCGACTGGGATACCAAACTCCGTGATATGGTTAAAAAAGCGCCCGACTGGGATATTGGAATTGTGGTTGGGGTGCCGGCCTGGATACAAATTCTTCTCGAACGTATCATTGAAGAATACGGTCTGGAAACCATCCACGACATCTGGCCCAACCTCGGTGTCTATGTACATAGCGGAGTCTCATTTAAGCCCTATGAAAAAAGTTTTGAAAAATTATTCGCTAAAGAAGTGATGTACAACGAATCGTACCTCGCCTCCGAAGGCTATGTTGGCTTTCAAAACCGGCTGAACGCGGGTATGGATATGCTCACGGACAATGGGATATTTTTTGAGTTTGTTCCTTTTAATGATGACAACTTCGATGATGAAGGAAATATCATGGATACTGTTGAAACACATACAATTGCCGATGTGGAAAACGGTGTTGATTATGCCCTGCTTATGAGCACCAATGCAGGTGCCTGGCGTTATCTGCTCGGAGATACAATTAAATTCATCAACAAAGATTACGCTGAGATTCAGGTTACCGGTCGTACAAAGCATTTTCTGAGTATTTGTGGCGAGCACCTTTCACAGGAAAATATGAACCGTGCTATCGAACTGTTGCAGGAAGAGCTGAACATAGAAATTAATGAATTTACTGTTCTGGCCTTCCGCTACAATGGACTGTTTGCCCACAGATGGTATCTAGGTACCCATGCATCGGTAGATCCGGCAGTGGCTTCACAAAAAATCGATGCCTATTTAAAAAATCTCAATGACGACTACCGTGTGGAACGTTTAGAAGCTATCCGTAAAGTTTTTGTTGATGTTTTACCTCCAAAAGCTTTTCTGGAATATATGGAGATGAAAGGAAAAACGGGAAGCGCCAATAAGTTTCCCCGTGTTTTGAAAAATGAACGCATCACAGAATGGGAACAATTTTTAAAAGAACGTCAATATATATAAACTATGCATCCGTTATTTGAAGGTATGATTCTGGGTCTTACGCTGGCTCTGTTCTTTGGTTTCGGCCCTGCGTTTTTTGCCTTGGTGCAGACCGGTATCCATCGTGGTTTTTCCAAAGGGTTTATCCTTGCTATAGGTGTTTTCCTCAACGATCTGACCGTAGTTGCCATTTCCATTGTCGCTGCCCGCGCCGTCATGGAGAACATGCACAAACACCAGTTATTTGGCGTTGCCGGAGGTATTGTCCTTATGATTTTCGGCCTTTTAACTTACAGGCACAAAATTCTGGTTAACAGCAATGATGAGGTTGTCAACATCAGCGAACCGCATGCAATTACCTATCTCATCAAAGGTTTTTTGCTGAACATCGCCAATCCGTTTGTCTGGCTTTTCTGGCCTACTATTGTTCTCGGTGTGGCAGCCCCGTTTATGGATACCACCTCCGATATAATTCTTTTCTTTACAGGCACACTGGCTGTGGTTTTTTCTTCCGATGTGACCAAAGTCTATCTCGCTACAAAAATTAAAGGGTATATTACTGATAAATTCTTGCGCCTTGTTAATAAAATAGCCGGAATTATTCTGTTTCTTTTTGGCATTGCTTTGATTATTCGTTCTTTATATGAATCAGGGATTCTTTAGAACGTTCCTGAAAGAAGTTGTATTTTTGTTTTTTTGAAACCTAAATCATGCAAACATATTCTATCAATAACCTCCGTGAGTTGGAAGCGGAATCCATTCATATTATCCGGGAAGTGGCCGCCGAATTTGAAAATCCGGTGATGCTCTATTCTATCGGTAAAGACTCATCAGTCATGGCACGTCTGGCCGAAAAAGCTTTTTATCCGGGTAAGGTACCGTTTCCACTTATGCACGTTGATACCAAATGGAAATTCCGTGAAATGATTGAATTCCGGGAGAAATACACCAAAGAAAAAGGGTGGAATTTGATAGTTTATTACAACAAGGCAGGTTATGAAGCAGGCATCGGCCCTTTTACCCACGGCTCCAAAGTCCACACTGACGTGATGAAAACACAAGCGCTGTTGCAAGGCCTGAATAAATACAAATTTGATGCGGCCTTCGGTGGTGCCCGCCGTGACGAGGAAAAATCAAGAGCCAAGGAGAGAATCTACTCTTTCCGTGACAGATATCATCAGTGGGATCCTAAAAACCAGCGTCCCGAACTTTGGGATATCTACAATGCCAAAGTACATAAAGGGGAATCTATTCGTGTATTCCCCATTTCCAACTGGACAGAATTAGATATCTGGCAGTATATCCGGCTGGAAAATATCCCCATCGTCCCCCTCTATTTTGCCAAAGAACGGCCTATTGTTAATATTGATGGAAACCTTATCATGGTTGATGACGACCGTATGCCGGAAGAATTGCGGAAAAAAGCGGAGATGAAAATGATACGTTTTCGTACGCTGGGTTGTTATCCGCTCACTGGTGCCATAGAGTCGGAAGCTGATACCATCGAAAAAATTGTGGAGGAGATGATGACCGTTACCGTTTCGGAACGTACCACCCGTGTCATCGACTTCGACCAGGACGCCAGCATGGAACAGAAAAAAAGGGAAGGATACTTTTAACCGGCAGGCACGGAATCTTTTGTTCCTTTTTACTTTTCTTTCAATATTGCATCATAAAGAGCCTGCTGAATGGATGTTCTGATATTTAACTGATAGATTTTACGGTTTAGCCGTGTGGGGTAAACACGGTTGGAGAAAAAGATATAGACAAGATTTTCTTTCGGATCTATCCAAAGGAAAGTTCCCGTGTAGCCGGAATGTCCAAAGCTTTCGTAACTGACACTTTGTGCCGGATAGGCTTTTTCTGCCGGCAGGGTATCATTTCCAAGCAACGGCTTGTCGAAACCCAGCCCCCGCCGGTTTCCATTTTCAGGATACTGACGCCGGGTAAATTCTTTCATGGTGGTATCTGAAATGTATTGTTTCCCGCCAAAGGATCCCATTTGCAGATACATTTGTGCCAGTTTTGCCAAATCATTGGCCGTTCCGAACAAACCGGCATTTCCTGAAACACCGCCCATCATAGCAGCCCCTTCATCATGCACGTATCCGTGAATAGCCCACTTACGAAAAAACGTATCAATTTCTGTGGGAATAATATCCTTTAAAGGAAAATGGCGGTAAGGATTAAAAGTGAGGTTATAGGCACCAAGGGGGTGATAAATATTCTTTTTCAGAAAGGCTTCAAAATTTTCACCGGTTATGTTCTTAACAATCTGAGGGACAAGATAAAAAGCCAGCCCGGAATAGAGATATTTTTTGATGGGCGAAACAGGCGATTTTTTAATTTCACGATACATGGTTCTCCGGTAATTTTTGTTCAAAAACAGATCCGGTGAAACCGGAACATCAAAACGGGAGGATGAATCTCTCCGGAAAATCCTTCTTTTAAATTTTCCATTTGTTTTAACAGTTTTTTTCCAGTAAGGAATCCATGCCTGCAATCCGGCCTGATGTGCCAGTATTTCCCGTAAAGTCATTTTATTCTTGTTGGAATGTTTAAAAGCCGGCCAATAGGTGTCAAAAGGGACATCCAATTTGAGCTTACCCTGATCGTAGAGTTCCATAATTGCAGGAAGGGAAGCGGTAACCTTTGTCAAAGAAGCAAAATCAAAAAGGTCATTGTTAATTACCTTTTCCCGGTCGTAATAGGTGTGATAACCATAAGACCTATGGAATACTACCGCCCCGTTGCGGGCTACCAGCACTTCGCAGCCGGGATAAGCTTTTGCGCTGATACCGGCCAGGGCAATGGAATCGACCACTTTGTTCAGATAAGCCGAATTCATCCCTTCCTCTTCCGGAATGGTGTAGGCCAGCCGGCCCAACGAGGGTATTTTGATACCGAAATGAATCGGAAATTTATTCAATCGTACCGGCAGCATTCCCTGCGAGCCGAAAGCCCCGAAAATAAGCTGGGCAGCCAGAATTTGAAACAGCGGGCTGTCTTCGTAAGTCAAAACCAGCCCATCTGATTTTTCGATGCCCGGCATCTTGTTCAACGAAAACGGATTTCCAAAAACGGTTACAATAGTTTGATGCGAAGCCATAACCTTTTTTAAAAAGTTCAGCATCTCAGGAGTAATACTAAAATTTCTGGCAGGATACTGGCTCATGTTGGTAATTCCAATAATAACCAAACTGTAGTTTTTTAACCGTACCTGCCACAGGCTATCGGAAAGCGTATCGCTTTTCGTCCAGTAGAAATTTGTTGTCTGTGTGTAATTAGCCAGCATTTTCTGAAAAGGAATTTCCGTCTTGCTTCCAACAGCCAACGTGGCGATACGCTGTTGGCCAAGGTTCTGCACCGGAATAACATTGTTGCTGTCACGGAGTACCGTCAGCGAAGCCCGGATAAGTTTGCGGTTTAGTATTTCAGCCGAAGACGGATTCAAATCTTTTATCATATTGGTCGTGTCCACCGGTTGCCAGTGGTTTAAACCGGCCCAATATTTGGCGGCAAGGACTTTTTTACACCGCTGGTTGATGTCGTTCCACGAAATTTCACCTTTGGTAATGGCTTTTCTAATCTTTTTTATGGCCAACGGTACGTTCTGAACAAATTCCAGTACATCATTTCCGGCCACCATCGCTTTGGCATCTGCTTCTCCGGGTGGAAAATATTTCGTTACTCCTTTCATGTTCATGGCATCGGAAATTACAATACCTTTAAATCCCAGGCTGTCTTTTAAAATACCCGTAACAATCTTTTTAGAAAGAGAAGAGGCGAGATGAGGTGTGGAATCAAGAGCCGGGACATACAAGTGCGCCGTCATAACAGCAGACACTCCTGCATCTATCATTTGCTGAAAAGGATACATCTCAAGCGTATCCAGCCTCTCCCGGCTAAATGGAACCACCGGGAGTGTTTTGTGTGAGTCGGTGCCCGTATCTCCATGTCCCGGAAAATGTTTGGCAGTAGCCAGAACACCTTCCTCCTGCATCCCTTTCATGTATGCAATCCCTTTGGCGGCCACCATTTTTTTATCCATTCCGAACGAACGGAAGTTAATCACCGGATTATTCGGATTGTTGTTGATATCAACAACCGGAGCGAGATTCATTTGTACGCCTGTCCGTTTCAGCTCTCTTCCTACTTCGCGCCCCATTTGGTAAATCAGACTATCGTTGCCGATGGCACCCAGTGCCATTTGGTAGGGAAAATGTATGGTATATTTCAGTCGCATGGCCAGCCCCCACTCTGCATCCATGGCAACCATTAGTGGTACTTTAGATTGTGATTGATAAAAGTTGGTCAGCAGTGCCTGCTTTTGCGGCGTTCCCTGAAAAAATATCAAACCGCCGATTTTATATTTTCGTATCAAATCAGTAACAGCGACCTCATGTGCCACCCCTCGGTTAGAATAGGCAGCCACATAAATCAGTTGTGCAATTTTCTCGTTGCGATTCAGGGAGTTAAAAACGGAATCAACCCAATGTGTTTCCAAATCTTTCCGGAAAGCAGGGGTTGAAGATTCGTTTTGGGCAGTGGCGGTCGTGATGCCGGCTATCCAAAGCAGCAAACAGGCAACTGTCAGCTGCATGAAATTATGTTTACTCATCGATATTACTTTTGTTCACTTTTCCATATTTCCTGCACTTTTCTCACCGAGCCATACAGCAGCAGGAGCCTTTTGGCTTCTTTTTCGCCTAAGGTCGTTTCTTCCATAATCATACGCGTACCCCGCTCCACCAGTTTTTGGTTCGTCAGTTGCATGTCCACCATCTTGTTTCCTTTCACTTTCCCCAGTTTAATCATGGCACCGGTGGTAATCATGTTCAGCACCAGCTTAGCACTGGTTCCGGATTTCATACGGGTGCTGCCGGTAACAAATTCAGGGCCGACCAACACTTCGATGGGGATATCCACAGCAGCAGCAAGTGCCGATCCGGGATTGTTTGTAATGCAGGCGGTTAGCAGGCCTTCTTGTCGCGCACGGGTTACACCGCCAATCACGTAAGGTGTTCTTCCTGAAGCTGCAATCCCCACTACGATATCTTTGGTGGTAGGTGCATAAGAGGCCATGTCTTCCCAAGACTGGTTCGGGTCATCTTCGGCCGATTCAACAGCTTTGCGAATAGCGCTGTCGCCACCGGCAATCAAACCAATTACCAAATCGTAAGGGGCACCGAAAGTAGGTGGAATTTCGGAGGCATCCAGAATTCCCAGTCGTCCGCTGGTGCCAGCACCGAGATAAAACAGTCGTCCTCCACTTTTAATCCTGTCCACCAGTGCAACAACCAGCTTCTCAATCTGCGGGATTTGTTCTTTCACGGCAAGAGGAACCAGCGTATCCTCCCGGTTCATCGTTTCCAGAATTTTCTTTACAGGCCAACAATCAATGTCTGAATATTTTGAAGAGGCCTCGGTAATGTTTTTACTCTTATCCATGCTTTCGTCTGCTGAATGCAAGCCACTATGGCAGCTTAATGATTTGCAAACATATTTAAAATAAGGGCTTATTCCCAATGGTTTAATAGAACAATGAAGAAATTTAACAAAATTGGCAGTTCGGGTTATAAATTGCAACAGATGAATACTCCAGGACATGCATAACAAAGGTGTGCCGATGCGATTAGTGATTTTTTAAAAATCCGGATTTTCTTCATTCACCTTTTTGGGGGTTATCAGGAATTCAAACTGAGGTTCTGTCAGGTCAATGTCCTCCCACTTGTCGGTTTCAAACCGGATGGCAGCCACTCCGGAGGTAGGCAGATTGTCTATCTGATGCACCCAATCCACAAACAAATTAACCAAATCGGTAAATGTGGGATTGTGTCCCACCACCATAACTTTCTCAACGGAGTCGGGTAAGCCGTAAAGTACTGCAAAAATATCGTCAGTATCAGCATCGTAAAAAGAGACCTCTTTCTCTATTTTTTCTTCCGGGAAACCCATTCCCTGTGCCAGCAGGGAGGCTGTTTTGTAAGCCCGTACCGCTGTGCTGCTGATAATCCTGTCGGGAAAAATCTTATGCTCATTTAGCCAGTGGGAAATTTTCTTCGTTCGTTTCTTCCCTACCGGAAGTAAACCCCTGTCATGATCTGATACCCGTAAATCATCCCACGATGATTTAGCATGCCGGGCAATATAGAGTGTTTTCATAGTCTTAGTTTTGACAAGGAAAAGTACGAAGTGCCTAAAGTTATAAAAGTAAAACAGAAATATCCGGTTTTAATAAGCAAACAACGGGAAATCGGCCATCATCCGGTTGACGCGTTTTTTCACATCTGTCAGCACCGTTTCGCTTTCTATGTTGCTAATCACTTCGTCAATGAGTTCCACAATAGGTTCCATGTGTTCTTCTTTTAGTCCGCGGGTGGTAATGGCAGGCGTACCTACACGCAAACCGCTGGTCTTGAAAGGTGAACGGCTGTCGAAGGGAACCATATTTTTGTTCACGGTAATATCGGCTTTCACTAGTGTGTTTTCCACCACTTTCCCTGTAATATCAGGAAATTTTCCACGCAGGTCAATCAACATCAGATGGTTATCGGTTCCTCCAGAAATCACATGGTAACCTCTGTCAATAAAGGCTTTGGACATAACCTGTGCATTTTTCTGAACCTGCATGATGTATTCAAAATAGCTGTCGGTGAGCGCTTCGCCGAAAGCCACTGCTTTGGCTGCAATCACATGTTCCAGCGGACCTCCCTGGGTACCGGGGAAAATAGCAGAATTTAAAACGGCTGACATCATTTTGGTAACACCTTTGGGTGTTTTCAGTCCCCAGGGATTTTCAAAATCTTCGCCTACGAGAATCATGCCGCCACGGGGGCCACGCAAGGTTTTGTGCGTGGTGGTGGTAACAATGTGGCAATATTCGATTGGATCGTTCAGCAGTCCTTTGGCAATGATACCAGCCGGATGGGCAATATCAGCCATGAGCAGGGCACCCACCTCATCGGCAATGGCACGCATACGTTCGTAATCCCAGTCGCGCGAGTAAGCGGAAGCCCCGGCAATAATCAACTTGGGTTTCTCCTTTTTGGCCAGCATTTCCATTTCGTCGTAATCCACGGTACCGGTGTCTTCTTTCACTTTGTAAGCCACGGGATGGTATAGAATTCCGGAAGAATTCACGGAAGAACCGTGCGACAGGTGGCCGCCGTGCGACAAATCAAGACCCATGAAAGTATCTCCCGGTTTCAGACAAGCCATCAAAACAGCCATGTTGGCCTGTGCACCCGAGTGGGGTTGTACGTTGGCATACTCGGCATTGAAAAGCTCACGGGCACGGTCAATGGCGAGCTGTTCCGATTGATCTACAATCTCACAACCACCGTAGTAACGTTTCCCGGGATATCCTTCTGCATATTTGTTGGTCATCACCGATCCCATGGCCTCAAGCACCTGTTCACTCACAAAGTTTTCAGAAGCAATAAGCTCAATACCACGCATTTGGCGTTCTTTCTCCTGTTTTATCAGGTCAAATATCTTTTGGTCTCTTTCCATGATTATATTTTTTACAAATGAATTTTGTATAGGCAAAAATACTAAATTTCAGCTAATTGATGTGTAAATAAAGGGCAGAAATCAGAAGAATAATTGTTTGGAAAGAGAGGAACTAAGGGCTTGTTACGAAACAGATAGTTTGTATCGTTGACAATCCCTAAGCGCCTCTTTATATTGCAATTGTTTTAATACTTTTGCAGGGCTTATTCACTCAAAAAAATAATATTCAATGGACAATATATTAGTAATCGGGAGTTCAGGTCAGATTGGTTCAGAGCTGGTTATGGCACTCAGGAAAATTTATGGCAACGACCATGTTTTTGCTACCGACATAAAACAACCCACCAAAGAGATAAGAAAAAGTGGCCCTTTTCAGATTTTAGATGTACTGGATTTCAATAATCTGTTACATTTTTTGGTACGCTTTAATATTACTCAGATTTACAACCTCGCCGCTGTACTTTCGGGTAATGCCGAGAAGATTCCTTTGCAGGCCTGGGATATCAACATGAAAGCACTCATGAATACGTTGGAAGCTGCCCGCGAATCAGGTGCAAAGAAACTGTTCTGGCCCAGCTCTATTGCGGTTTTTGGTCCCACCACACCTCGTCACCACACGTCACAGGTAACAATTATGGAACCCAATACGGTTTACGGTATCTCAAAGTTGGCCGGCGAGCGCTGGGGTGAGTATTACAACAAACGTTACGGTGTTGACTTCCGCAGTGTACGTTATCCCGGTCTCATCAGCTACAAAACCGAACCTGGCGGTGGTACTACTGATTATGCCGTGGAAATTTTCTTTGACGCCATAAAAAAAGGCAGCTACCAATGTTTTTTGAGAGAAGATACTGCCCTACCCATGATGTTTATGGATGATGCCATTGACAATACCATAAAGCTTATGCAAGCCGATCCGAAACAACTTTCGTTGCGTTCTGCTTACAACATCGCCGGTATTTCGTTTAACCCGCAGCAGCTGGCCTCGGAAATTCAAAAACATATTCCTGATTTTCGCATCACCTACAAACCTGATTTCCGTCAGGCCATTGCCGACAGTTGGCCGGCCAGCATCGATGACAATATTGCCAGAAAAGACTGGGGACTGAATACAAAATTTAATCTGGAGAAAATGACCGGTACGATGCTGGAGAAAATCAGTGAGAAATTCGAAAAAAACACATAACCTTATTAATCTGGTTCATATATTTTTTATTCATGATTACGACAGCAAAAATCCCCCATCAGCCACCATCAGGCTACCGGTAATAAAACTACCTGCTTCTGATGCGAGCAGCAGGGCAACCCCTGCAATTTCGTCTGGCTCTCCCATACGTCCCAATGGCGAAGCTTCTTTGATTTGTTTCATAATCTGCTCATTGGTCCACAAAGAAGCGCTGAACTTCGTTTTGATAAGGCCAGGGCAAATGGCGTTGACACGAATACCCTGTTTGCCCCATTCTCTCGCCTGACTTTTGGTAAGCATGGAAACGGCTGCTTTGCTAACGGAATAAATTCCAAGGCCTTCTTCCGGGAGTTCTCCTTCCACAGAGCTTATGTTAATAATGCTGCCACCGCCTCTTTCTTTCATGCTTTTTAAACATTTGCCGGCCAAATCCCATGGTGCTTTTACATTCACATTCATAATCTGATCAAAGATGGCTTCCGAAGCCTCTTCGATGGGTCCGAAAATAGGATTGGTTCCTGCGTTATTGACCAAAATATCCACACCGCCCAGTTTTGCTATCGTTTTTTCTATCAACGCCATCCTGTCGTCAGCTTTTCCCACATGGCAGGCTATGGCAATGGCTTTCAGTCCTTCTGCTTTGAATGTTGCCGCCACTTTGTCGCAGGCCTCTTGTTTTCTGCTGCTAATCACCACGGTAGCACCATTTTCCGCAAATATCCTGGCGATGGCTTCGCCAATACCTTTGGACGAACCGGTAATAATGGCGACTTTTCCGTCCAAATTAAACTTATTCTTCATCATCCTCAAATTTCAAATTCATCCACGGTTCAGTTTTCAGATCTACATCGTCATCCAGCTCTTTGGCCATTCCACCGAGATATTTAGCGACATTCACCCGGGTTTTAAAATCGTATTCCAAACTCAGTGCTATGGCTTCCATAATAGGAGATCCGCCACCGTGTACGCCACCCACCAGCAACTCTGCCGTCATAGCAGAAGTACTCATAATCTCCACAAGATTCCATATTTTCAACGATAATTCGGGCGACAGGTTTGGATTTCGCACAATAAACCTTTCGAGATGTTCTTTGAGGTCTTCGGATTTAAAACTTTGTTCAAAAGGAAGGGTGGCAGCAATACCTCCGGCAATTTCTGTCAACAGGTTGAATTCATGGTAAATAAGCTCACCCATAAGTTTTCTGCCCACGTTAGCATAAATGGTGTTGGGGAAGAAAGTACCACTTTTGGTTTTCTTGCCATGTATGGCAGCAGCAATCCCGGCGCTAAAAGCGAGCTCTGCTGCTCCGGCAAATTGGGTGAGTTTCTCTCTGACGTGAGAGACCTTTACAATATTATTTGCTTCGGCAGCCAGCAGCGATGTACCACACAAAATATCGGAAACAGCCGGTTTACATCCCGAATAACTATGCCGGTGCGAGTCGGCAAAGAGCATGGCCAGACGTCTGCCAAATTCCCATTCACCAGCCATAAAAACACGTTCGTTGGGGACAAAAACATTATCGAAAATCACCACCGAATCAGAAATCCCGGTTAGGCAAATCGGTGGAGCATCAACCTCATCTTTTTGCCGGTGCCATACCGGACGGGTAACTAATTTCATACCTTCCCAGTCACCGGGAACCACAAACGCCACAGCATAATCTTTGTCATTTTCCATGAGTGCTCGTGTGGGAATTACAAATATCTCATCAGCATAAGGCGCTTGTGTTACTGACATTTTAAAGCCGCTCACCACAATCCCATCTTCACGTTTTTCCACAATATGAACGTAAGCATCCGGGTCAGGTTGTTCGGACGGCCTTTTCACGCGGTCGCCTTTGCTGTCTGTTTGTGCACAGCATCCTACGAGGTCATTTTCCTGATAAACTTTCATAAAGTTGATGAAACGTTCATGATAGTTTGTTCCTTTTGCATCGTCAATTTCACGGGTACAGATAGACAAGGCGCTGATGGCATCGTGCCCCATACAACGCTGGATACAACCTCCGGCACGGCGTGCACCGAGACGGATAAGCTTTTGTTTTTCCATCAAATCATACGGATCCTGAGGCAGATGTGCCCAGCGGTTTACCGTATCATTAGTGATTTTTGATTTTGCTGTAGCCAGTTTCTTATATTTCGGATTCTGTGCCAGATCAAAAGTGATACTGAGAACATTAATTCCGGGTTTCAGGCGCGGATCGTCCCGACCTACTTTTTCATCACCGATGTAAATATTTGGCTTCATCGTTTTTAATCTCTCGAAATATTCTTCTTTTGTCCTGAGCATTTTGTCCTCCTTTTAATTAAATTTACTGTTATATTATCAATGTATAGTTTGTAATCCTTAACTAGTAATCCTGAAAACAAATAGGATTAAGTTTTGAAAGGGTTAATTATTAGAACTCCCCGGATAGGTTATTCCAAACTGTCAAACCCAAAAATATTTATCACTTGTGCAATATTAACAAAAGCAATAGGAATTATTGGGCAAGAAAGGCGTATTGTCAAAATTTATACGCGGTATAAATAAGAAAGTCGATTTACGAGGTTAGGTTTTGGAATAATTAGCTGTTGTTTGGGCGTGTGTGCCCCAACAGGATAAAATATAATATTTACTTAGGTTGGCAAATTAGTTTATCATGTTTATGTTTTGAGTCCATGTTTCTCGAATTTAAAATATTCGTAGTTGTTTTTTTAATTTTAATAGTTATTTTTGAGCAGTTAAAGCAACAGAATAAGAAAGTTTAGATATGGAGAGTGATTGTTGTTACTGTGTGTTTGCTTCTAATTAAACCATACAAATAACCTATTTTAAATTCAATAAATTAAAATTTTATAAACAGATTATAACATTAAGAAAGGAAACAACAATGAGTAATGTAAAAGTAAACACTGTTTTAGGCCGGATTTCACCAGAAGACATGGGAATAACGCTCGTGCATGAACATATCTGTTACGGCTATCCGGGATGGGAAGGCGATCAGACTATAGCTCCTTTTGACCACGATTCTATCGTTAAGAATGGTGTAGATGCCCTGCTTAAACTCAAAGCGCTGGGTGTTAAAACCTACATAGATGCAACGGCTGCTGACCAAGGGAGACAACCTGAAATTTTAAAGGAGATTTCTGAAAAATCAGGGGTAAATATTATTTGTTCAACCGGCTATTATTATGAAGAAGAAGGAGGTTCTGCTTACTGGAATTTTCGTAGTTCTCTGGGAGACATTAGTGATGAATTGTATGAGCTTTTTCTGACAGAAGTAACTAAGGGTATCCGGAATACAGGTATTAAAGCAGGAGTAATAAAGGTTGGTTCAAGCAAAGGCAAAATAACCGAATACGAAAAAAAAATGTTTATTGCCGCAGCCCGGGTTCAAAAAGAGACGGGCGTGCCAATTATAACACATACTACTGAGGGGACTATGGGCCCTGAACAGGCAAAATTACTCCTTGATTCTGGTGCTGACCCTAAACGCATTCAAATAGGTCACATGAGTGACAACCTGGATATAGAGTACCAATTAGAAACATTAAAATATGGCGTTTATGTTTCGTGGGATCGCATGGGGCTGCAAGGGTTGGCTGGTTGTCCAATGGATGAACAACGCTATAATACCTTGACGGAGCTTATTAAAAGAGGGTATTCCGACAAATTAATGATTTCACATGATTACATTATAACTTGGCTTGGCCGTCCTCTGAAAATACCGGAACAAGCTTTGCCTTTGATTGCCAACTGGTATCCGACTCATTTATTTGAACATGTTATTCCTGCATTAAAACAAGGAGGCGTGACTGATGACCAGATTAATACAGTTATTAAGGAAAACCCCAAACATCTATTCTCGGGAGAGTAGTACCCTAAAAGGATATACAATTCAAGCGTCCAAACTTTATATGCATATTGGTTTATGCGAATCTACATGTTGTCAAATATTTGAATTTTTATTGAACCGATACATTAACTATCACTTAATCAATCATTTAAATAAATTATTATGAGTTCTAAATTGTCTAAAAAAGATGAAGCGGCAGGAATAAAACCTCAACGGGTGAATGAGTTAACCTTTTTAAAAGGGAAACAGACAGAATTTGAGAGTGTTGCTGAAATGATATTGACTCGTTCGAGAGAAATTCCTGACAAACCATATGCTCTTTTCTACGATGAGGTGATTACCTATAGTCAGGTAAATCAGAGGGCAAACAAAATTGCTAATTACCTGAAGTCAAAAGGAGTTCGTAAAGGCGATGTTGTTTCTATTCTCGTTATGAACTCTCCAGAGGTGTACTACAATATGTTTGGCATTCAAAAGTTGGGTGCTATTGCCGGGTCTATAAATTTTATGCTGAAAGGCCCGGAAATTGCTTATCTACTTGATGATTCTAAGCCCAAGATTGTTTTTGTAGGTAGTGAATTTATGCAGGAATTCGCCAAGGGTTACAAAGAAGCAAGGCACAAGCCTGAGGTTGTTGAAGTTGTTACACAGGTGCAACATGATATAGATCTCAAACAGGAAAAATTATCGTATATTATTGAAAATTATCCTGATACAGAAGCATTTGTACCTCAGAAGTTGGATGATCCGTTCCTGCTTCTTTATTCATCAGGAACTACTGGCAAGCCCAAGGGTATTCTTCTTTCAAACAGGGGACAACTTTCCGTTTGCCGTGATATGTCCACAGTAGGTATTTTTCAGGAGGGCGATGTTATGCTCTTGCTCCTGCCTATGTATCATACCAACCCGATTTGTGTATGGACATATCCAATAGCTTTCTCCGGGCAAACCGTAAGTATCAGGAAAGCATTTTCTCCTGCAGATTTTTGGCCTTCTATCATTGATCACAAGGCTACCATTCTTATGGGGGTACCCGCCATGTATAATTATGTATTTTATACTATCGATTCAAGTACAATAGACAGATCAAAGCTTAAACTTAGAATTGCTTTTTGTGGAGCAGCACCTCTTTCTGTTGAACTGATAAATGGATTTAAGGAGAAATTTAATATTGAAATTATTGAAGGATACGGACTCACCGAAGTGACAGGACTATCAACGGTAAATCCACCATTGGGAAAAAGAAAACCAGGCTCCATAGGCTTGGCCATGCCATCGCAAGAAATTAAAATTATGGATGACAACAATAAGGCGTTTAGTCAGGGTGAGAAGGGTGAGATATGTATCAAAGGAGATGCCGTAATGCTGAAATATTTCAACAATCGCCAAGAAACTGACAAAACAATTATAGATGGCTGGTTGCATACCGGGGATATCGCTTTTATGGATGAAGAGAAGTTTATTTACATCGTTGATCGTAAAAAAGATATGATAAACCGTGGTGGTGAAAATATTTATCCAAGAGAAGTGGAGATTGCAATTGAAGCACTTCCTCAGATAAAGGATGTGGCTGTTGTGGGTATCCCGGACAATGCTTTAGGAGAGAGGGTGAAAGCCTTTATTAACCTAATGGAACCAGATACTCTTACAGAAGAAGAAATTAAAGAGTATTTGAAAGATAGGATTGCCAAATATAAAATTCCTGAGGTCATTGAGTTTGTAACGATGCTTCCAAGAAATGCTACAGGCAAGATTCTGAAGAAGGAACTTAGACGGATGGAGCTGGAAAAATAAAGTGACGGGGCTCGTTTTAAACGAGATTGCTGGTTTAAATCGGCATACCAACCGAAATCTCCATGGTATCATAAATTATCCGACTGGTTTTTGGACGTTTTCTGTTGATGGAGCATTCTCAATTTATGATATTTCAGATAACTCTCTTTGGCGGAAATGGTACAAATACGCCAGCCGGCACTGCCATCCAGAATTCCTCGCTGGAGAAGATAACATTTCAAAAATTTCACCACCGGACTAATCCAGACTTTGATAAGCGGTGCTTTCTTTCCCTTTTCATATTTTGCTTTTGCCGACAGGGTACTAAAGTGTTCTGCCTGCCTGTAATGCTCATCGACAGTATAGTAACTGTAATGCAAAAGGTCGCCTTTCAGATATTTTACAACGGAGCCCTCCTTCATAACAAAAACATCGTGTGGATTGAGGCCTGCCCACCGGCCTTTTTGCACATCAAACAGGCGCAGTTTACGATCGGGATACCAGCCGCAATGTCGGATCCACTTTCCACAATAGTTGGTCAGCCGGTTGAAAGTGTACCCATCAGCATCCCAATTTTTTTTCACCTCTAAAATAGACTTTTTCAATATTTCAGAAAGTGCTTCATCTGCATCAAGCGATAAAATATGTGGATAGGCAGCCTGGATTATCACGCTGTTTTTCTGCTCGATATAGCCATCAAAATGATGGGTAAGGAATTTAACTTTGTATTTTTCGCAAATCTCCCGGGTACGGTCGGTAGAAAAAGAATCCAAAACAACAATTTCATCGGCTATCCCTTCAAGTGAAAGAATGCAACGTTCAATATTTTTCTCTTCGTTGTAAGTAATAATGACTGCTGACAGTTTTTCCATAGCAGAGCCAAAAGTAGAAAAATACCAGAATTTTCACATTCTCCTTCCATCTACTTGCAGAGGTCTCATTCCCTGAATAACTGGATAGTTTTTGAGCCACAAGTTATCTGTAAATTTTTCAGACCTTTGCAGCCGGTTTTAACAAGAAGAAAAGATGAAAATTGCGGCGCTGGTATCGGGAGGTGTGGACAGTTCGGTTTGTGTTCCTTTGTTGAAAAAGCAGGGCTACGACCCGCATATTTTCTACATCCGTATTGGTATGGAAGAGGAACCCGCTTTTATGGATTGTCCGGCGGAAGAGGATATTGAAATTACTACCTGGATTGCCAAAAAATACGGCTGCCGCTTCGACGTGGTCGATTTGCAGCAGGAATACTGGTCAACGGTGGTAAAATACACTATGGAGAGTGTGAAACAGGGCATGACACCTAACCCTGATGTGATGTGTAACCTGCTCATTAAATTTGGCGCTTTCAAAGACCGGTATGGGAAAGATTTCGACCGCATTGCCACCGGCCACTACGCCACGCGTTACGAAACGGATGAAGGTGCTTTTCTGGGAACCGCAGCCGACAGGGTGAAAGATCAGACCTATTTTCTCGGACAGATTTCCCATGACCAGCTCGAGAAAGCTATGTTTCCCATCGGCCACTTACAGAAAAAAGAGGTACGACGGATAGCCGAGGAGACGAACCTGCCCAGTGCTCGCCGTCCTGATAGTCAGGGGATTTGCTTTCTTGGTAAAATTAATTACACAGATTTTATTCGCAAATATGTGGGTGAAAAATCCGGGGAGATTATCGAATTGGAAACCGGCAACGTTCTGGGTGAGCACAAAGGATTTTGGTTTCATACCATCGGCCAGAGACGAGGTCTGCGGCTGGGAGGTGGTCCGTGGTTTGTGGTGAAAAAGGATATTGAAAAAAATATTGTTTATGTCTCCAACGGTTATGATCCTATAAGCCAGTATGACGACACTATCCGGCTGGAGAATATCCATTTTTTAAATCAGAGCCATGATTATTCAGGGCTGAAAGAGATAAAATTTAAAATCAGGCATCAGCCTGAATTTACTGTTGGCGAGTTGGTTCGCGACGAGAAAGGGATACGTATTGTCTCCGAAAAAAAGATTTCGGGTATTGCACCGGGGCAGTTTGCTGTGATGTACGACAGCAACGAAAAAACCTGTATCGGTAGCGGGGTAATTGCCCAAAATGAAGACTGATTATCCGATATTCTCTCAAAACATAAAACGATGCCTCTTCACAGCCTGCAAAAAGCACAATGGAACGAACGGATAAAAACGGAAGCAAAGAAATTGGGATTTTTTGCCTGTGGTATTTCAAAAGCCGGCATTTTGGACGGTGATGCCAATCGCGTAGAGAAATGGCTTAAGAAAGGAATGCAGGGTGAAATGCATTATCTTGAACGCAACCGTGAAAAGCGTTATGATTCCACGAGGCTGGTGGAAAAAGCACAATCGATTGTTTCAGTATTGTTTAACTATTTTCCACCTGAAGAACTCCCATCCAAAAATTATTACAAAATATCAAAATATGCTTACGGCAAAGATTATCATTACGTCCTGAAACAAAAACTAACGCTGTTACTTGAAAAAATTGAAAATCTGACAGGAAAGCGGGAAGCCAGGATTTTTACTGATTCGGCTCCTGTGTTGGATAGGGCTGTGGCACGGCATGCCGGACTGGGATTTACCGGAAAAAACACACTGCTTATAAACCGTGAAGGCGGTTCTTTTTTTTTCATCGGACACATTATTCTTGACTTGGAACTTACACCTGACAAGGAAATTCAAGGAAATTTTTGCGGTAGTTGTACAAAATGTATTGAGGCCTGCCCCACCGGTGCTTTGTCTGCTTTTGAGCTGGATGCCCGCAAATGTATTTCGTATCTTACCATTGAGTATCGTGGGAAAACAATCCCGGACGAGTTTCAGGGAAAATGGAAACAATGGATTTTCGGTTGCGATATTTGTCAGGATGTGTGTCCGTGGAACCGGAAAGCAAAACCGCATGCCGAAGTGGTGTTTGCACCTTCGGAACTTTTACTGAATATGCAAAAAGCCAATTGGGATAGCCTGGATAAACCTTTATTTAAAAAACTTTTTAAAGGTACTGCCGTGGAACGTACCGGTTTCAAAGGCCTTTGCAGAAATATTGATTTCCTCTCTTCGAAAAGATAGTGCGCCTTTATTCGATTTATTGTATCTTCGCTTCAAAAGATTTAACCAAAACTTAATATTCTCCATTTTAAGTATTTACAATTATTGCTCATCTTCGCAACACCAAAGGAAAAAATGAAAAAGGAAAACACAGACTACGGAGATTACAAGATACTTCTCGTTGATGACGAAGAAGATATCATTGAATTTCTATCTTACAATCTGAAAAAAGAGGGCTTTGAAGTACTGACAGCTTTCGATGGTGAACAAGCGGTTAAAATTGCTAAAAAGGAACTTCCCCATTTGATTTTGATGGACATTATGATGCCCAAAATGGATGGCATGACGGCGGTGGAACATATCAGAAAGATCCCGGAACTGGATAACACGTTCATTGTATTTCTGACAGCACGCTCGGAAGATTACTCGCAAATTGCAGGATTTGAAGCAGGGGCAGACGATTATGTTACCAAACCCATTAAGCCTAAAATACTCATCAAACGTATCATTGCCCTGCTGCGCCGCTCCAAGATAACAGACAAAAAAAATACCTCTATCCAAAGGGCAGATATTATTATTGACCCGCTACGCTATGTGGTGATAAAAGGGGACAAAACCATTGCCTTACCCCGGAAAGAGTTTAGTGTTCTCTACCTGCTGGCTTCAAAACCTAACAAAGTCTTTCGTAGGGAAGAAATTTTCCATGAAATATGGGGTGACGATGTCATTGTGGGTAGCCGGACCATCGACGTACACATCCGGAAAATTCGTGAAAAAGTAGGTCTGGATAATATTAAAACAATTAAAGGTGTGGGGTATAAATTTGAAGAATAAACCATGAGACACGCTCCCCGCAATGTGGCTTTGCTGAACGCAGGCATTATCATGCTGGTTTTCATTGCTTTGGACTTCGGTTTGGTTTATTTCGGAGTATCTTTTCAGCTGGTTCATATTGCTGCCGGCAGCCTTCTTATCTTTGTCGCCTCTTATTTTTCAGTCTATTATTCTCTGAACCGATTTATCTATAACCGCCTGAAAATAATATACAAAACCATCGGGAAATGGCATGAAGTAAAACGCGGACAACACGCAGACAAAAAGCCGAATGATATTTTAGGAATGGTGAATCAGGTAGTATTGGAATGGCACGATACACAACAGCAAAAAATCGATGAACTACAAAAAATGGCAGATTACCGCAGGGAATTTCTCGGCAATGTTTCACATGAACTGAAGACACCTATTTTCAATATTCAGGGTTATATCCTCACGCTGCTCGATGGTGGACTGAAAGACAAAACAATTAACAAAAAATTCCTGGAAAAGACGGCAAAGAGCGTGGACAGAATGATCGCCATTGTTCAGGATTTAGAAGAAATTTCAAAATTTGAATCCGGTGTGATGAACCTGAACGAAACAGTTTTTAACATCAATGAACTTTGTCGTGAAATACATGATTTTCTGGAGGTTAAAGCTGACAGAAACAATATACAGATTATTATTAAGGAGACAGAAAACAGCCGTATAAATGTTTCGGCTGACAAAACCCGTATTCGGCAGGTACTTATCAATCTGGTGGACAACGCCATTAACTATAGCAGGCCAAAAGCCGGGCGGATTATCATCTCCTTTTATGATTTTCACGACAATGTGCTCATCGAAGTAAGTGATAATGGTATCGGTATTTCGGAAGAAAATCTTCCCCGTATTTTCGAACGTTTTTATCGTGTGGACAAAAGTCGTTCACGTGAAAAAGGAGGTACCGGTCTCGGCCTGGCCATCGTAAAACACATCATCGAAGCCCACCGGCAAAGTATTACTGTTCGCAGCAAGCCCGACAAAGGCACGACTTTCTCTTTCACGTTAAAAAAAGCGTGACAAAGCAGAAATAATATTGTGGATATGCGGTGGTTACCCCAATATCCGAACCTCATGAGTCCATAACGGAAGATTTAGTGACAAAGGTTAATGGCAGAAATCAATTTTCATGTGTGCCTTTTCCACTTCCAAACGAACCTCCGCTCCCATAATCAACGTCCGGTTGTCAGGTTGATGTCCGGCGGGAAAACCGAAAGCTAGCGGAAAACTGTATTCTTCTACGCTTTCACGGATAATCTCCTCTGCTGTCTTCCCGAAAGATACAGTATTATCATTCATTTTGGTCATGCCGCCGATGATTAGTCCAGCCAGATTTTCCAGTACACCGGCTCGTTTTAACGCCATCATCATACGGTCGATATGATAAAGATATTCATCCAAATCTTCGAGAAATAGAATTTTTCCGGCAGTCTCCGGAAATGAACCACTTCCCATCAGACTGTACAAAACCGACAGATTGCCACCTACAAGTACTCCGGAGGCTTTGCCCAAACGGTTCAACGGATGTGCCGGCCACCGGTAATGCGGTTTTTTACCTTCCAGCACATCAAAAAGCGAATCAAGCGCCTCCGGAGTATTACCTGCAAAATTCAATGGCATGGTGGCGTGCAGGCTCTGTATTCCAATGTTTATCAACTGGTTATGAAAAACGGTAAAATCGCTATAACCTACCAGCCATTTGGGGTTTTTCAACAATGGCCGAAAATCTATCTTGTCCACAATGCGCACACAACCGTAGCCACCACGCACAGCAAAAATGGCTTTCACCTTAGGGTTTTCTATCATTTGTTGAAAATCAGCGGCCCGCTCTTCATCTGTTCCGGCAAACTGGTTTTCCATAGCAAAAAGTGAGTTGCCTTGTACTCCTTTGTAACCCCGGCTTTCAATGATTTCCAAAGCTTTGCTTAGTTCTTGTTTACTAATTCTGCGAGCCGGAGCCACAAGTCCGATGGCATCCCCCTTTTTCAGGGAAGGAGGTGAATTCATGGAGGTTATCTTTTGTGTTTTAAAATATTTTGAAAGCAATATTCTACACTTTAATACGAATCATTAACTTTGCCGAAATTACAGAAAAAAGCAAGATGGATAAAAAATTCAAGCGATATACCATTACTTCGGCATTGCCGTATGCCAACGGGCCTATTCATATTGGCCATTTGGCGGGCGTTTATGTGCCGGCAGACATTTATGCACGTTACCTGCGCTCCAAAGGTCAGGACGTTTTGTTTATCGGTGGTTCGGACGAACATGGCGTACCCATCACCATCAAAGCCCGCAAGGAGGGCGTCTCTCCACAAGATATTGTGAATCGTTATCACAACATTATCAAGAAATCTTTTGAAGAATTTGGCATCTCTTTTGACGTGTATTCACGGACTTCCGCACCTGTTCATCACGAAACAGCCTCTGCATTTTTCAAAAAACTTTACGCGGATGGCAAGTTTATCGAAAAGACCAACGAGCAGTATTTCGACGAAGAAACTCACACCTTTCTCGCCGACCGTTACATCACCGGAACCTGTCCGCATTGCGGCTACGAAAAAGCTTACGGCGACCAGTGTGAGAGCTGCGGCACGTCTCTGAGTCCGCTGGAACTGATTAATCCCAAGTCGGCGCTGAGCGGGAATGTCCCTGTGCTGAAAGAGACCAAACACTGGTATCTGCCGCTTGATCAATATGAAGGTTTCCTAAAAGAATGGATTTTGGAAGGTCACAAAAACGACTGGAAAACAAATGTTTACGGACAGGTGAAGTCGTGGATCGACCAGGGATTGAAACCGCGTGCCGTTACCCGTGACCTGAGCTGGGGCGTGGAAGTACCGCTGGAAGACACGGAGGGGAAAGTGCTTTACGTGTGGTTTGATGCACCCATCGGCTATATTTCCGCTTCCCGCGAATGGAGCCAACGTACTGGCAAAGACTGGGAACCTTACTGGAAATCTGACGACAGCAAGCTGGTGCATTTTATCGGAAAAGACAACATTGTGTTTCATTGCATCATTTTCCCGGTGATGCTCAAAGCCGAAGGCAGTTACATCCTGCCCGACAATGTGCCGGCCAACGAATTTCTGAATCTCGAAAATGATAAAATCTCTACCTCCCGCAACTGGGCCGTGTGGTTGCACGAATATCTCGAAGAATTTCCCGGAAAACAGGATGTGCTGCGTTATGTACTCACAGCCAATGCCCCTGAGACCAAAGACAACGACTTTACATGGAAAGATTTTCAGGCGCGCAACAACAACGAGCTGCTGGCCATTTTCGGAAATTTTGTGAACCGCACATTGGTACTCACCAAGAAATATTTTAATGGCAAAGTTCCGTCACGTCACGAATTGCAGGATATCGACAAAAAAACACTGGAAACACTGAAAACATTTCCCGGAAAAATTTCAGATAGTATCGACCGGTACCGTTTCCGCGAAGCATTGGGTGAAATGATGAATCTGGCACGTCTTGGCAACAAATATCTGACTGATAACGAACCTTGGAAAATTTTTAAAACAGACCGGCAAAGGGTGGAGACCATTTTAAATATTTCGCTGCAAATTACTGCCAACCTATCAATTGTAGCCGAGCCATTTTTACCTTTTTCGGCAGAAAAACTACTTGGAATGCTCAACCTGAAGCCCTTAAAATGGGCTGTTGCCGGCAGTGCTAATCTTTTACCGGAAGGTCATCAGCTGGGAAAACCGGCGTTTTTGTTTGAGAAAATTGAAGATGCCGAGGTGGAAAAACAAGTGCAGAAACTGCTGGATACCAAAAAAGCCAACGAAGCTGCTGCGCCGGCTGCCCCACAAAAAGAGGAGATTACTTACGATGATTTTGTGAAAATGGATATTCGCACTGGAACCATTCTTGAAGCCGAAAAAGTCCCCAAAACAAAAAAGCTGCTGAAACTGAAGATTGATACCGGCATCGACCAAAGAACGGTAGTGTCGGGAATTGCAGAATATTTTAAACCGGAAGAAATAGTTGGTAAACAGGTGAGCATTCTCGTTAACCTGGCACCGCGGAAGTTGCGTGGCATTGTGTCGCAGGGCATGATACTCATGGCGGAAGACAAAAATGGAAAGCTAATTTTTGTAGCTCCTGATGAACAAGTGAGTAACGGTAGCGAAATAAAATAAACACTTTTTAAGATTTTGTTTTCGGAGATTAGTTTTGGATATTATCTTGCTCTTCCGGATTTGCAATCCGGAAGTTACAGGCCAAAAGATTTTCAATCCGCTTTCTCCTAAAAAACTTTCCAACAGGTGTGGATTATAAACTTGCTCTTCCGGATTTGCAATCCGGAAGTTACGGACTACAGGATTTTCAATCCGCTTTTTGCCGCAGAACTTTCGTAATTTTGCAGCCTGAAAAAATTAACGGTATAAAACGTGATGCATTTTTTGCTCACCAGAATATTAAACCATAAAGAAGAATTACATGCTTCGGACACACACATGCGGACAATTGGGAATTGAAGATGTTGACAAAACGGTAACCCTCAGCGGATGGGTGCAACGTATCCGCGACAAAGGCGGACTGATATGGCTCGATCTGCGCGACCGTTATGGCATTACCCAGCTGCTGCTCGAAGAAGGAAGAAGCGATGCCGAACTTATTGAAAAAGTCAGGAAACTGGGGCGTGAATTTGTGATTCAGGCCAAAGGAAAAGTGATAGAACGGGTTTCTAAAAACCCGAAAATGGCTACCGGCGATATCGAAATCGATTTGCAGGAGATGACGGTCCTGAATGCTTCCAAAATACCGCCTTTCACCATCGAAGACCAAACCGATGGCGGGGAAGAGTTGCGGATGAAATACCGCTATCTTGATTTGCGCCGCAACCCATTGAAAGAGAACCTGATGTTACGGCATAAACTTTCGCTTGAGACGCGTAAATATCTTGATAGTCAGCAGTTTATTGAGATTGAAACGCCTTATCTGATTAAGTCAACGCCCGAAGGTGCCCGCGATTTTGTGGTGCCTTCGCGCATGAACCGGGGCGAATTCTACGCCTTGCCACAGTCGCCACAGACTTTTAAACAACTACTGATGGTGGCCGGCTACGACCGTTACTACCAGCTGGTGAAATGTTTCCGTGACGAAGACCTGCGTGCCGACCGCCAGCCGGAGTTTACACAAATCGACTGTGAGATGTCTTTTGTGGAACAGGAAGATGTGCTGGCCACTTTTGAAGGACTCATGCGTTACCTTTTTAAAGAAATTAAAGGTGTTGACCTTCCACCGCTCCAAAGGCTGCCTTACGATGATGCCATGCGGCTTTACGGTTCCGACAAACCGGATATTCGTTTCGGTATGACTTTTGTCGAGCTGGACGAGGTGGCTAAAGACAAAGGTTTCAAAGTTTTTGACCAAGCCGAACTTGTGGTAGGCATCAACGCTCCCGGATGTGCCGGTTATTCGCGCAAACAACTGGACAAGTTGACCGACTTTGTGAAACGTCCACAGGTGGGAGCTAAGGGTTTGGTGTATGTGAAATACAACGAAGACGGTAGTTTTAAGTCATCGGTGGACAAGTTTTTTGATACGGAAGCACTGAAAAGCTGGGCTGAAGAATTTGATGCAAAACAGGGGGATTTACTGCTAATCTTGTCCGGCAAAACCGATGCCGTCAGGAAGCAACTCTGTGAATTACGTCTCGAAATGGGCGAACGGCTTGGCCTGCGTAACCCAGAAAATTATAAAGCACTTTGGGTAGTCAATTTCCCACTGTTCGAGTGGAATGAAGAAGACCAGCGTTACCATGCCATGCATCATCCCTTTACTTCACCCAAGCCGGAAGATGCCGGTTTGCTGGAGAGTGACCCTGGCCGAGTACATGCCAATGCTTACGATTTGGTTATCAACGGTGTGGAAATTGGCGGCGGTTCCATTCGTATCCACGACCGCGACATGCAAAAACGCATGTTTAAAGCCCTTGGTTTTACAGAAGAAGCGGCGCAGGAACAGTTTGGCTTTTTGATGAATGCCTTTGAATACGGCGCTCCTCCTCACGGTGGCATTGCTTTCGGCTTCGACCGGCTGGCCGCCATGTTTGCAGGCAAAGATTCCATCCGCGATTTTATCGCTTTCCCCAAAAATAACAATGGCCGCGACGTGATGATTGACTCACCATCTGTCATCTCATCAGTGCAGTTGGATGAGCTGGGGCTGAAGATTGTGGAGAAAAAGCAGTCCTGATACCATCCATTTAAAAACCAAAGATGTTCCAAGCACATTTTGGACAAATCGCCGCTTTATTAACCGCTGTTTTCTGGACAGTCACGGCTTTGGCTTTCGAAGGTGCTACACGGCGTGTTGGCCCTTTTGCTGTTAACCTGATTCGCTTGTTGTTGGCTGTACTGTTTTTATGCCTCCTGACTTACTTTACACGCGGACTTGTGTTGCCAACGGATGCCAGCGCACATAACTGGATTTGGTTAGGCTTGTCGGGAGTGGTCGGGTTTATCATTGGTGATTACTTTTTATTTTCTTCCTATCCTATTATCGGTTCACGTATGGCCATGTTAATTATGACGCTGGCACCACCGCTGGCCGCTTTTTTAAGTTGGATTGCGCTGGGAGAGACCATGAATCTGCTAGGTCTGCTGGGGATGTTGCTTGTTCTGGCCGGGATTTCCATTGCCATTTGGAATAAACCCGATGGAGGGAAGAAAATTAAATTGAAGTTTCCCATCCGGGGATTGATTTATGCTTTTATCGGGGCCATGGGACAGGGCGGCGGTATTGTGTTAAGTAAGTACGGTATGGGTAATTACAATGCTTTTGCTTCCACACAAATCAGGGCAATTGTAGCGATTGTGGGTTTTACACTTCTCATTAGCCTGCTCGGGCGATGGAAAAACGTCCGTATGACTTTTAGCAACAAACCGGCATTGAAACGTATTGTGCTGGGCTCTTTTTTCGGCCCTTTTTTGGGTGTTTCTTTTTCGTTGCTTGCGGTGCAGCATACCGATGTTGGCATTGCCTCCACCCTTATGGCGATGGTTCCGGTTTTTATCATCCTGCCTTCCGTACTCTTGTTTAAACAAAAAGTAAGCCTGACGGAAGCTGCCGGTGCTGTGTTGAGTGTGATGGGGGTGGCGCTGTTTTTTGTTTAGGGTTTATGTTTGTTATTTGAAAAGCGCCAAGAGTTGATTCCGTTCGCCCCCGGAATTTATTGGGGTTGAAATAACTAATCAAGATGTTTCTCATAGATTCACAGGTAAACTTGAAACAACTTCTATTTAAGCAATATCATTTTCTTTGTTTGCGTATAGTTTTTTGTACCGTGCACCGTAAGATTGTAGAAGTAGTTATGCCGCATACTAAAAAATCAGAAAATTAAATAAATCACTTGGAATATATACTAATTTAATATACTTTTGTACTATCAAATTATAAAACCATGAAAAACGTATCATTGAAAATAGAAGATTCGATTTTTGGAGAGACTGAAAAGATACTTTCAAAAATTAAAAAACCTCGAAACAGATATATTAACGAGGCAATTGACTATTATAACAGACTACAAAAACGGCTGCTCATAGAAAAACGACTTAAAAAGGAGTCGGAACTGGTCAGGAATGATTCCATGTCTATACTAAAAGAATTCGAGGAGATCGATTATGTCAATTAAGCAATTTGAGATTTGGATAGCAGACCTGAATCCAAAAATTGGAACGGAGCCTGGAAAAACCAGACCGGTATTAGTTATTCAGACTAACTTATTGAATAAGATTCCCCATCCTTCAACCATAATTTGTCCTATCACAACCAATGTAAAAAAGGAGTCTGAGATTTTAAGAGTACATCTCAATAAGGGGACTGCAAATCTACATCAGAACTGTGACATAATGATTGACCAAGTAAGAGCAATTGACAATAAAAGACTTATTAAAAGAACAGGGAAATTACCGAAAGAACTAATTGATATTGTTAAAGATAACTTAAAAATAATAATAGACCTGAATTAAAGTACGACGGCATAACAAAG
>VAPE01012373.1_pt1 | contig 65594 bp, 58 predicted proteins | sample 3393911 | NCBI WGS metagenome assembly VAPE01 (sample SAMN08290436, study PRJNA428436) | hydrothermal vent metagenome | isolation source: Deep-sea hydrothermal vent chimney | place: Atlantic Ocean: South-mid Altantic Ridge
CAAACGTTGCGAATAGCCACTGTTTATTTAAAACTTTTGCAACGAAGAAAAAGCACAAAAGAACAAGCCGAAACTGTCAGTTTATTTCGTCACAATCCCTTGGTAGCGTGGCACAGAATCTCATTAACTTCACCGATACTGCTTTTTTGGGCAGGGTAGGGGAAGTTGCGTTGGGTGCCGGTGCGCTGGGAGGTATTTTTTACCTTGCTGTATTTATGCTCGGGCTGGGTTTTGGTATGGGTGAGCAGATTATTGTTGCCCGCCGCTATGGCGAAAAACGACTCAAAGAGATTGGCAGTGTGGTGGATCACTCATTTCTGTTCCTTCTGTTACTGGCAGTGGGGGCGTTTGTAATCTTACGTTTCGGGTCGGAAGAAGTCCTTCGCTATGGCGTGAAGTCGAAAGATATTTCTGCCGGCACCATGACTTTTCTCGATTACCGCGCTTTTGGGATTTTTGCTGCTTTTATGAATGTGGGGTTCCGTTCTTTTTATGTCGGGCTGGCGCGTACCAAAGTGATTACTTACACAACGGTGTTCATGGCGTTGGTAAACATTGTGCTGGACTATCTGTTGATTTTTGGGAAGTTTGGCTTTCCCGAAATGGGTATTGCCGGCGCTGCCCTCGCCTCGGTGATAGCTGAGTTCTCCGCCATGATCTATTTCATGGTTTACACAGCTATTTATATCCGTTTTGCCGACTATGCCTTGTTTAGGTTTCAGGGCTTGTATTGGAGAAAGATGCAACGTATTTTGAAAGTCTCTTTCCCCACTATGATGCAGCAGTTTATCTCTCTTTCGGTGTGGTTTGTTTTCTTTTTGTTTGTGGAAAAAATTGGGAAAAGTTCACTGGCCGTTTCCAATATCATCCGAAGTATCTATGTGCTGTTGATGGTTCCTATCTGGGGCTTTGCCACCGCAGTCAACACACTTGTAAGCTATCTCATCGGTGCCGGGCGATCCGACGAAGTGATGCGACTGGTTTACCGGATTATTCTGCTGTGCTTTGTAGGTGTTGTTGCCATGGTTTCCCTTGGCATCATCTTCCCCCGGCTGCTTTTGGGTATTTATACCAATAACCAGCTGCTAATAAGTATGGGCATACCTGTGTTTCATGTTGTGAGTCTTGGCGCTTTGTTACTCTCCATCGGATTTATTCTGTTTAGTGCGGTTTCCGGAACGGGTAAAACAAATATTTCGCTGGCTATTGAGCTGACAGTTTTGGTAGTTTATTTGGCCTACACATACCTCATTGTGGAACATTGGCACGGAACTGTTGTTTTGGCCTGGACGGCCGAATGGGTCTATGGTTCATTGCTCAGTCTCTTTTCCTTCATCTATTTGAAATCAAACCGGTGGAAGAAGGTGCACATCTAAACATCCAAAAATACGGTATAGCCGTGGTTTGTTATTGCAGAATCCTTATTTTTGCTCAAAATTAATTTTTCATGCCATCAAAAAGCAACAAGCTGAAAGTAAATAAGTTCAAGGAAACCAAAAAAAGTGCTCCTCCGAAAAAAGGAGATAAAAAGACGAAGAGCAGGAAAAAATCAACCCGGACTCAAAGAAAAATAGATCCGCAGGTGGTTAGGATGCTGGGTTTTTTTCTAGTGATAGTTTCGCTGTACCTTTTGATGGCTTTTACCTCTTTTTTTATTAATTGGTTTGAAAGCAATCCTGCCAATGTGGTTTCGCGTACCCTCGGACATTATTTTAACGACCACATTGAGCTGGTACGTAACTGGACTGGATATCTTGGCGCATTTCTTTCCAAATGGCTGGTGCAGAATGGCTTTGGGTTGGGAAGCTATTTCTTTGTTTTTTTGTCGTTTGTGTGGGGATTACGGCTGATGTTTAAGGTCAGGATACTCTCCGTCTGGAAACTTTTCCAGGTGATACTCATGGGGTTTTTCTGGCTTCCATTGCTGATGGGTATGTTGTTTCCCAACCATCCCGACAACGTTCTCGGTGGTATTTTCGGTTTTAAGCTAAATGGCTGGCTGACAACTTATATTGGTACACTGGGATTGATTCTCGTTATTATTTTTATTCCTGCTATTCTCATTCTTATTCGCTATAAATTTTCGTTCAAACGCAAAGCCAAAAAGAAACAAAATGAGGAAGAAGATAAGGATACGATGGCTAATAATTCTTTACGGCCTGAGGACAAGTATAACACGGTGGAATTTTCTGTCACGGATGAATCCCAGGCAAAAGAAAAAACCGTTTTGGATATTTCTGAAATGGAGGAGGTGATAGAGGCCAATGTGGGAGATCCAAAAAAAGATGAATCTGATGGTCTGGAGCTTACCATTGAGAAACCCAAACAGGAGACAAAAGCAAAAGTTATTCCCGGCGAACACAAAGGGCTGGATACGGAATTTGATCCCACGCTGGATTTGCCTGATTTTAAGTATCCCGGTCTTGACCTGCTGAATAGTTATGATGAAGGTGTAAAAGTTGACCGGGAAGAGTTGGAGGCCAACAAACAAAAGATTGTGGATACGCTCAATCATTACAACATCTCCATTATAAAAATTAAGGCAACCATCGGCCCGACGGTTACTCTCTACGAGATTGTTCCGGCACCGGGTGTTCGTATTGCTAAAATCAGAAATCTTGAAGATGATATTGCACTGAGCCTGTCGGCAATGGGTATCCGTATTATAGCGCCCATTCCCGGAAAGGGAACTGTGGGCATTGAAGTTCCCAACAAAAATCCTACCATTGTCTCCATGCGTTCCATACTGGAATCGGAGAGATTTCAACACAGTGAGATGGAGCTGCCGCTGGGGTTGGGAAAAACCATTGCAAATGAAAGCTATGTGGTTGACCTGGCCAAAATGCCGCATATCCTTATGGCCGGCGCTACCGGACAGGGAAAATCGGTGGGGTTGAATGCCATTATTGCTTCACTTTTGTATAAGAAGCATCCCTCCGAGTTGAAATTTGTTATGGTCGATCCCAAAAAGGTCGAGCTGACCCTTTATTCCCGTATTGAGCGGCATTACCTCGCCAAGCTTCCAGACTCGGAAGAGGCGATTATTACTGATACGCGAAAGGTGGTGCGTACACTCAACTCGCTGGGTATCGAAATGGATAATCGTTATGAGCTGCTGAAACAGGCACAGGTGCGGAATATTAAGGAGTACAACCTGAAATTCAAAGCACGTAAGTTGAATCCAAACCACGGTCATCGGTTTTTGCCTTATATCGTATTGGTGGTGGACGAGTTTGCTGACCTTATTATGACGGCTGGCAAAGAGGTGGAGAGTCCCATTACGCGGTTGGCACAGCTGGCTCGTGCTGTGGGAATTCATTTGATTATTGCTACACAAAGGCCTTCGGTAAACATCATCACCGGAACCATAAAAGCCAACTTTCCTGCCCGAATTGCCTATCGTGTAATCTCTAAAATCGATTCCCGGACAATTCTTGATACCGGAGGTGCTGACCAACTCGTGGGGCGTGGCGATATGCTTATGTCCACTGGCAGCGACCTTATTCGTTTGCAGTGCGCCTTTATTGATACTGATGAGGTGGAAAGAGTGACGGATTATATCGGACAGCAGCGTGCTTACCCCGATGCACTGCATTTGCCTGAGTATTATGATGAAGAGACCGAAACACCCGGTACTGTCAACTTAGACGAACGGGATGAGCTTTTTGAAGATGCCGCACATATCATTGTGCAAACGCAACAAGGTTCCACTTCCCTTCTGCAACGAAAATTGAAGCTGGGTTACAACCGTGCCGGCCGAATTATCGACCAGCTGGAGGCTGCCGGAATTGTAGGACCATTCGAGGGGAGCAAAGCTCGTGAGGTAAGAGTAGCTAACGAAATGGCTTTGGAACAGTTTTTGAAAGACTTGGAAAGTAGAAATAAAAATTAATGTATGAAATTGCCAAAGATGAAAATAAAAATCACAATACTTCTCGCGCTCTTATTTACAGGAACGCTTTATGCTCAAAATAATGCACAGAGTCTGCTGAAAAAGACACTGGATAAGATGTCCTCTTACAAAAACTTCTCTTCAGGTCTGACATACTCTATGGTCAACGAGCAGAATAATATTCATGAAAAGAAAACGGGTACCATATTGGTGGAAGGCGACAAATTTCGTATTGCCCTAATGGGACAGATCATTATTTCGGACGGGAAAAGTATGTGGACAATTATAAAAGACTCCAAAGAGGTTATGCTCAGCACACTGGATCCAAACGATCCTTCTAATGTTTCTCCCACAAAAATTCTGGAAGAATATTCCGATTATCACGCAAGGTTTGCAAAAGGAGGGAGAAAGGGTAAGGTGAAGACTCTCCTCCTGACTTCCAAAAAGAAATCTACCTTCCATAAAGTCACTATTACCATTGATGTTTCCAAATATCTGGTGAAGAAGTTCTCTTTGTACGATGATGATGGGAATGTCTTTACTTATGATATCTACAACTTTAAAGCTGATGTGAATTTCCCGAAGGGAACTTTTACGTATAATGCGAAAGACTTTCCGGGTTACGAGCTGGAAGACATGCGGTAAACCGGGACTATTTTATCCGGTAATTATACAAGGTATTTCCTGTTGCGGTAATGATGTTCACCTCCCGGTTGTTGTTCAGACTTCCTACGGTAAACGGTGTTTCTCCGGTTAACCCACGGTTTATGAGGATGTTGCCTTTGCTGTCGAACAGGTAAATGGTTTTCTCTTGTGAAGCCACTATCCCCAAGACTCTTTGTCTGTTGCCGAGTGAAAAGAACTCAGGCTGAACAGTAATATCTTCGTTAAAAGTATAAGAAAACAGGCGCTTTTTGAACCGGTCGAATACTTCCAGCTTATTGCCATCCACAAAAATAAAATCTTTGTATCCGTTACCATTAAAATCATCATACAGGAAGTAGTGGTTCGGAGAGAAATTTCCAAAGTCTGTAAACCGGAGCTTTCCATTTTTGGATATGTAAACCAGTTTTCCCGAAATATTGGTGGTCAAAATCAGTCCTTTGTTATTGGTTTTATTTACATAATAGTCCGAATGTTTCGCTTTGTTCACGGGAGCTTTCAGGTAAATTCGTTGTTGTCCCCGCCGGTTGACAATTTTCACATTGTTGGCATCGTCATTAATGATGATATAATCCTTTCTGCCGGCAAGTAGTCGGACAACTTTCTGAGATACAAAGGCTTGCATTTGTGGCCTTCGCCATCCTTTCACCTGGTTGCCGTTTAACGTGTAGTCGTAAATACGCTTGTCGGCCTGTGCCAGCAGGATACGGTAATCTTTTCTGTGGGTATAGTCAAACAGGTTTAACCCGTTGGTTGCGTGTGGATGTACGGCAATGGGATAGCCGGCCACATACCTGCCTTTGCGATCGATAAGAAACAGGTCGTCTTTAGTATTAAAAAGGTATTGGATTTTCCCGTTTTTGTAAAAGTCCACCGGATAAATGGAGCTTAGCGGACGTTGTGGGAGCCGCCTGGTCCATAAAATCTTCCCTCTGTGGTTGATTAGGTACATTCGGTTTCCGCGGTCGAAAACAATGATATCGTATTTTTTACTTTTGTGGTCTTTTACCAAAAATGGTTTGCCCACAATAGCATCGTTCAGTTTGACTTTCCAAAGAGCCAGGTTTTCTTCTTTGAAGGCTTTGTTGTAGCGGAGATAAAAGTTGGTATAATACAGGGAAGCACCATGGCTATATTGGAAAGCTACCCCCTGAATATTTTTCAGGAAAGATTTGTAGTTTCCTGAAAGAGATGCGGCTGTTTTTTTATTTAGAAAATATTTGATCAGCCCCAGCAGTGTACGTGGTCTTATTTGAATGAGCAGGTTGGATGTACCTGCGAGGTTGTTGGAAAAAGATTTGTAGTTCTCATCTAAATCCAATGTTTTTCCTGTTTCGCTGTAATGAATCAGGTTAGTCAGTGCGCCGGGAGAATTGGCAAAAACCACAAAGCCATTGATGATGCAATAATAATTCTGTGTAATAGCAGAGAACTGCTCGCCATAAATTCCCGGTAAGAAATTGTCAATATTTATTTTTCGTATGGTATAATTTCCGGAACGATAAAGTTTATGACTCCCGCTTTTTATTGCCAGATTCTTCAGTAATTGTGTTGCCCGCGGGGGATCTTTCATCTGTACGATGGCCCATATTCTCTGTGGAATTTCTTTGCTGCTTAGGGCATTGGAAACAAGTGAAACATCACTTCCTGTAAGTTTAATTAGGCTTTTGATGTCTGACTGATAGGTTGTTTTGAATTTGGCATAAACCTGATTCCCGATAAAGGTAGAAAAGTCTGAAAAGCCCCGGGAATAGTAGAAAGTGCTATTGAAAGGAAACAGCGTGTAGGCATTTAGCGAAACCGGCTGTTGACTTTTGAAATTTACAAGCGCATTATTGCCTTTGGCTTGGGTATAACCGCTAAAGATGATATCTTGAGAATTGATTATCAGGTCGGTTTCGCCCCAGCCGGCAAACAGGCTGATACTTTGGGCAACGTTTTTAAACCTGCTGTTGGTAAATCCGGAAAAGAGTTGTCCTAAAACAGGGTAGTAAACAAAAAGCCGTGCATCTACCAGTTTTCCACTGGTTTTCTTTACTGTTTTGAAGCCATCGCTACCGCTAAAATGCATCTCCTGCATGGTATATCCTGATATGGAAGCCTCCATTAAACTCTCTTGTGTAGAGAAGAGCAGTGAACCGCCCATTTTCCATAACCAATATGATTTGCCGGTTGCAATGTTGAAGATTTTAATCACGACGACCGGAAAGTTCCCGCGATGCTTGTAAATAACCACGAAACCGGTACCCAGAGACTTTTTAAGGAAGTTTTTAATGGTTTCGATACGAGGCATCTTTTTACTATGTAAGAGAAACAAAAGCTGATTTCTTCCCTGATAAACGGCTGCAAAAAGTTCGCCTTGTCTGAACTGCTCAATCCATTGTTTGTTAGTGCTGAAAATCGAATCCACAAAAGTCAGTTGGTGGTAAACCGGTTTAAATCCTTTCGTTCGGATGAGTGCATCCCAAATCTCATTGTTAGTATTAAATTTAGCCATGAATTCTCCGGCATGGTCAGTCTGCAGAACCAGTGCCGGCGTGTTGGGAAGCATTTGCCAAAGGTCACCCTGGCGTGTTGTTTTGGTGTTAAACAAGTATAAAACTCCTGCCACCACCATCAAAAGTAAAAAAAACAGATAAACGAAATATCTTTTATTCATAACCAGACCAGCTGTTGAAAACTCAAAAGTACGAAAACTTTACCTGTTTTTTACTCCGGGTGAGGGCCTTATTTAACAATGGTTTGTTAATAGCTCCAGGCAACGTAAAAAGTAGGATATTTTTCAGAATTCCAGCCGGGTTTGGATAGCCGAGCGGAAAGTTTTGCGATGGTAAACCGAGCTGCCGTGTGCCTGAATGGCCAGTTTGTGTTGCAGGGTAGGATAGCCTTTGTTGTGATCCCATCCGTAATATGGAAATTCGTTGTGTAGTTTGCGCATGTGAGCATCGCGGTGTGTCTTGGCCAAAATAGAGGCAGCTGCAATGGACATGTACTTTCCATCACCTTTTATGATGGTGGCATGGGGAATGTCTTCGTATTCCTTAAACCGGTTACCATCGATGAGCAGGAAATCAGGCTTTTGGTTTAATTGCGCTATGGCGCGATGCATGGCGAGGATGGAGGCATTCAGGATATTGATTTCATCGATCTTTTCCGGGCTTACCGAAGCCACAGCCCAGCAGAGTGCATCCTTCTCAATGATTTTACGCAGCAGATTGCGATTTTTCTCACTCAGCTTTTTGGAATCGTTGAGCAGCTCGTTTTCAAAATCAACAGGAAGAATTACGGCGGCAGCAAATACTGGTCCGGCAAGGCAACCCCGTCCGGCTTCATCACATCCGGCTTCTGTCAGCGGCTTTTCATTGTAATGATTAAGCAGCATAAAACAGGGGCAGAAGATGGTTGATGAAAATAAAAAGTATCCACAGCAGCACAAACAGGTTTGCCCATTTTAGCCGTCTCATCTGCGAAAAGAAAATACCTGCAACCAAAGCAGCAGGTAAAGTTGTCAGCATAAGCACCTGAATAGGCGCGGCGAAGATAAAAACGATAAGCAAACTGAAAAGTAAGCCCCACAAACTTACCGATGCATGTTGCCTCATGCTAATTTTAAAAGAAGAGAGCCTTCCGAGGGTCGAAAATGCACCGATGAGTATTATCAAAGCTACCAGCAGGAACATGGCCAGATTAAGATTGTCGGAGAAAGAATTGAGAATTTCACGGAAATGAAAATATTGCAAAAAGCCAGGGACAACTTCTGGTAGTTTATTAAACCAGAAATAGCCGGAGAAAACAAAGAACCAGGGCAAAAGTGTCCCCAAAACAATGGTAACGTAAGCTCTCCACTGGTCGGCCTGATAAACAAGCAGCGCAAACCACGCAAACAGTACCAAAAGTGCTGCCGGCGGGAAAAACAGGCTGGCTAACCCCAGAAAAATCCCGGCATTAAAAGTGGAGGTAATGAGCTTTGTGCTATTTTGAAAATCAAAGACTTTCTGATAAAAAAAAGCAAAAAAGAAAGTCGCCAAAAGAAACGGGTTCATTTGTGTTAAAATCCCCGAGGTACTGCCAATAAGAATGAAGAAAAAGGCTGTGAGGTAGCTGTTCCTGTCTGTAAGGCGATGTTTAGTGGCCACCTGATTAATGAGCAGTGCTATGAATAAAAAAATGATAATGGAAAGGATTTGCTGAATCCATGGATTTAGTATAAGAAAGCTTGTTTGTCCTGAAGAAACATTCCCCGTAAGAATGACCATCTCCGGGAGCCACAATATCAAAATAAGCAGGATAAGTACCAGTAGTCTTGAGAAATAGGATGCCTTAAAAAATCGAATAACCATGGGTGTCACTGTTTTAAATCGAAGCCCAAATCGGTCCGGTAATATTTTCCTTCAAAATCGACATGCTTTACATTGGCATAAGCATTCTTCAGGGCTTCTTCCATGGTGTCGCCAAAAGAGGTGATGGCCATAACGCGGCCGCCACTTGTTTTTATCTCACTATTTTCCACGTCGTTGCTGGCGCCAGCATAATAAACAATACACTTGTTCAGGTTGTTCAGCCCTTTGATAACTTTTCCTTGCTGGTAATTTTCGGGGTAGCCACCGGAGACCAGCATGACCGAAACAGCATAGCGCTCGTCCACTTCCAGTTTAGTTTCGTTAAGGGTACCTTTTGACAGGCTTTCAAAAATCTCCAGCAGGTCGCTTTTTATCCGCGGAATCACTGACTCTGCTTCCGGATCACCCATACGACAGTTGTACTCGATGACATAAGGATCGCCATTAATATTTATAAGTCCGAAAAATATAAAGCCCTTGTAATCAATATCTTCCTTTTGTAACCCCTCGATGGTGGGTTGGATAATGCGCTCTTCTACCTTTTTCATAAAAGTGGTATTGGCAAACGGAACAGGTGATATGGAACCCATGCCGCCGGTATTCAGCCCGGTATCGCCCGTGCCGATGCGCTTATAGTCTTTGGCTTCGGGTAACAAAACATAGTTTTTGCCATCGGTAAGAACAAAAACGGAAAGCTCAATACCATCAAGAAATTCTTCGATAACGACTTTACCGGAAGCTTTACCGAATTTAGCCTCCATCAGCATATTACGAAGTTCCATTTTAGCTTCATCCAAGTCGTGAAGTATCAATACACCTTTGCCTCCGGCCAGACCATCAGCTTTTAAAACATACGGGGCGCTGTTGCTTTCCAGAAACTGCTCTCCCCGCTCCAATGTCTCTGCAGAGAAAGTTTCATAGGCTGCCGTAGGGATGGCATGACGTTTCATAAAAGTCTTTGCAAAATCCTTGCTTCCTTCCAGTTGAGCACCTTTGCTGCCCGGGCCAATTACCGGCACATCGTGTAGAATCTTATCCTGTAGGAAGAAATCATGGATACCGTTTACCAGTGGTACTTCGGGGCCAACCACCACCATATCGACCTCTTTTTCAATGATAAACATTTTTATTTCCTCAAAATCGGTGGGATTGATGGGGACGTTGATACCTGTGAGTGCGGTTCCCGCATTGCCCGGAGCAATATAGATATGCTCTGCTTTCGGACTTTGTGCCAGTTTCCAGGCAAGCGCATGTTCCCGACCTCCGGATCCTAAAATTAAGATGTTCATTTTCTTATGATTTTGCTTGCTGCATGGTCTTTTCAATGGTTTCCCAAAACAGCTTAGCGGTTTTATCCCAGCTAAACATTTGGCTCCTTTGGAAACCGTTTTCCACCAACTTCTTCCTTAAATCCGGGACAAAAGTAATCTTTTTCATGGCTTCGGCAATTTCTTTTGTGTGAAACGGGCTGACGAAAAGTGCTGCATCACCTGCCACCTCAGGCATAGCAGTGATGTTGGAAGTTATAACAGGAATGCCTGCCCGGAAAGCTTCCACTATGGGAATACCAAATCCTTCAAAAAACGGGACAAAGATCAACGCCAGAGCTGCCCCCATCACGTTTTTTAACTTTTCCGGTTCCAGCCGGCCGGTAAAGATAACCTGGCTTTTGTGTGTCATGGATGCATAGGCTTTTTCTATATCGCGGTTCCAGAACATCTTTTCTCCCACCACCACAAGGCAGATGTCCGAGGCTGTTTCACGAACGAACAAATCGAAAGCCCGGAAAAGGCCGGTAATATTTTTTCGTGGGTTTAGTGCGCCCACAAAAATGAAATAGGGATGCCCCTGTGATATTTCCTGCCGCGTCAGCTGTTGCTGTATTACGGATATCGGTACGTAAAGGGGGTTGGCGCCGTTGTAAGCCACATCAATTTTGCCTGGATCGATGCCGTATTGCTTGATGATATCCTGTTTGGTAAATTGCGAAACAGTCAGTATCCGGTCTGCTTTCCGGGCGTAGCGGGGCGTAAAGTAATTGTAATATTTTCGTGGTAGCCAGGGCATCATTTTCGGATGGTGCACAAAATTCAGATCGTGGATAACCATCAGGTTTCTGTATGGAGAGGCCAGTGAATTGTATGCGTCGGGTGAGATAAAAATGTCGGGCTGTATTTTCTTCAGCGCTTTCGGTAAGGCGAACTCAAACCACCAGTAGTGCAACACAGGATGCCGCGCTGGTGGCGGAACAACCAAGGGAATCACGTTGTCAGAAAAAATGAATGATTTATCGTAAGGCCGGTCAAATAAGAAATAGAAAGTGTGCTCCGGATGAGCTTTCACCATGCGGCTAAAACTTTCATAGGTAAACCAGCCAATGCCTTCAAGCTTGTTTTTCAGCAGTAACCGGGTGTTGACGGCAATTTTCAAAACCTGTTTTGTTTTTGACAAAAATACCATTTTTGCTTCAAGAAGATGATGATGCAATGAGAAAAAAAGCTGTACTTTTCAATTTGAAAGAATGGGCACATTCTAAAAAGGTTAATAATGGTACTAAGGAAAATCAGATATCATCTGATTTTGTTATTGATATTCAATTTCTTACTTTTGTACACAACCGAATGAAAACTGATAAAAAGCTATATGTTTTTTAAGTTCAAATATACTTATAAGTAAATTTATCTATTTTTGTAACCTGTTTAAAATAATGAAGTATAAAATTGTAGAACTCGAAGATCTTACTGGAAATGAAACTTCTGTCTATTCTGTCATCATTGATAATGATAATATTACATTATTTGAAAAATTCTTGGTGGAATATGAAATTTTATTTAAAGATGAAATAAATTCGATTCTTGATCGTTTGGATATTATAGCAAATAAAACCGGAGCCCGTGAAATATTTTTTAAAACAAAAGAAGGAGAATTAGGAGATGGAGTTGAAGCTTTATTCGATTTGCCCGGGAAAAGATTACGCTTGTATTGTATTAGATACGGAACACAAATTGTAATTGCAGGAGGAGGCGGATCAAAACCGAAAAATATCAGAGCATTCCAGGAAGATGAAAAATTAAAAAAGGAAAATTATTTGTTGCGAAAGATATCAAAAGAAATCACTGAAAGAATAAAAGATAAGCGAATTACATATTCCCTTGATGGATTGTACTTTGAAGGGGAGTTAGAATTTGAAGATAAAACAGATGAATAAAAAAGCAGAAAAACACAGTAGCAGTTTAATTAAAAAATTATTAAATGAGCGTGACGTAAAGCAAACCGGAAGAGTAAGTGCCCGAATGTTGCTTGCCTCCAAAATTGATGACGAACTGAAAGCCAGGAACTGGAGCAAAAAAAGATTTGCAGACGAAATGGGCAAAAGGCCATCTGTTGTTACCAAATGGTTAAGCGGAACCCACAATTTTACCGTTGATACTTTGGTTGATATCGAAAGTAAACTTGGCATTCTGTTGCTTGACGTCACATTGGAACACAAAGAGATTGTTGAAGAATATATCCCCATTCTTGTGTCTGAGCCTGTAAGTAAAGACTTTTCCGAAGAAATGCTCTGGTCTTCATTAATAAATTTGTCTTTTCACAATTCTGTTTATTCTGATGTATCCGTAAATTAAATCATTATGCCAGCAACAAAGAAAAAAGAAATAGCATTCAAATTAAAGAACATTGAAATTCTCGAAACCCAATTAAGATCTCCGGTTTCCAATCAGCCAAAACCTTCGGTTTATAATTTCAATATTACAATTGAACACAGATATAATATTAATCTGAAAGCAATAATTGTTGTTGTTAACATCCAGGTTCTCGATGACAATAAAGAAAACACCTTAGGTTCCGTTAAAACCGGCTGTGTATTTACATTAGCTGAGTTTGATACTTTTCTTAACAACGAGAAGACAGAAGTTAACCTACCTGAAGATTTGATTATCTTATTCAACTCCGTTTCTATCTCAACTTCACGTGGTATTATGTTTGCTTATTTCCGCGGTACTCATCTGCACAACGCTGTTTTGCCCGTTATTGACCCGAAAACCTTTAAAAAGATACAGACATGATAACCAGTAAGATGCGAATTATAATACAAAAACTAACGGTAAAAATTATATCTTTGGTATAATAAATCGATAGCATTTATAGACCGAAATAACTACGTGGTTTTATTTATTACATTCATTAAGTTTCTTTATTACAGGTTCTAAGTCTTTTAATTCAAAAGACTTTAGCTCAATGATAGCTTTTACTTCAGGACACTTATTTAAAATAGGTAACAATTTATCTTTATCCTTTTTCTTCTTCAGTAAAATAGTCTTATCTTTTGATTTTATCGCATAAATAATAGTAGGGGCTGAATAATAGGTCATTCTGCCACCAGCCTGATTTGAGCCGGAGCCTTCGTTCATTATTACTCGTTGTAATAAAGTATAAGGTCCGGTGACCAAAACTCTATATAATTCCTCCCTTTTTTTTATGTGTATGTTTTCATAAGTAACATAAGGAGTACTTAAAGTCCTTATTTCCTTGATTTTAATTTTCTTAATTTTAGAATTCATATCTGACTTATAGTTAACATAACTAACATATGTTGTCTCAAGACCTATTAATACATTTAATGTATCGCCTTGCCTGGTAATAATTTTACCTGCTTCAAACACTCTTCCTTGTGCGAATAAACTACTTGAGAAAATTAAAATGATCATCGAGGTAATTATTGTTCTCATTTTATTCATTTGTTTTGATTTTTAATGATTTAACAATCTGGAAAATTATTTTATTTATTCAATTCCAACTTAACCATGGATCTGATTTTTGGGAAGTATTTTATTGCTTCCGCTCCGGTTGAAAATCGCCTTTCCCTTCACTATTTCACATTAAACTCCAGCAGCCTTTCGTCTTCAATGAAAACCTCAAAATGGTCGTTAATTTTTGTTGGTCCAACGCCCGAAGGGGTTCCTGTGAAAATAAGGTCGCCGGGTTTGAGGGAGATAAACTGCGAAACATAGGCGATGATCCGATTGAAACCGAACATCATATCGGCGGTGCTGCCTTCCTGCCTGAGTTCGCCGTTGATTTTTAATGAAAAATGCAAATTGTTGATGTCGGGGAACTGGTTTTTGCTAACAAACGTTCCAACCGGGGCAGCACCATCAAAGGCCTTGGCAATTTCCCAGGGAAGTCCTTTTTTCTTCTGTTCGGCTTGGAGGTCGCGGGCTGTGAAGTCGATGCCAATGCCGATTTCATTAAAATACTTGTGAGCAAACTGCTCTTCGATATGTTTACCGTTGCGGTTGATTTTGAGTACGATTTCCGTTTCGTACTGCACATCTTTCGAGAAATCAGGATAAAAAAACGGATTATTTTTCTGCAACAATGCCGTGTCGGGTTTCATAAAAAAGACCGGTTTTTCCGGAATGGGGTTATTCAGCTCTTTGGCATGTTCGCGGTAGTTGCGACCGATACAGATTATTTTCATTTTTTCATTAATTTGATGTGAAATTTATTACTTCACTATAATAATTTACCTGCCATACGGAGTTTTATTTTGGTAAGAACCCTTTTGGTGTAGAGCGGGAAATCGGCTTTTTGCATCCAGTCGTAGTAGGAGGGCTCTTTGCGGAAGACTTCTTCCACGGTTTTGCCTTTGTGTTTGCCGAAATTGATAACCTCTTCGCCTTTGGCATTGTAGATAATTTGTCCCAAAAGGTCGGCGTTTCGGTGATGCGTGGAGAATTTGGCCAGTGCTTCCATGTCGTTGACCACGGGTGTGCTGGTATTCCCCTCTCTGTCGGTGAAGGCTGTGCCGGCATAACGGTCGAGTTGTGCTTTCAGCACTTCGTAAGTGGCGGTGACATCAGCTTCAGCCGAATGAGCATTTTCCAGCTCTTTTTGCAGATAAAAGCGGTAAGCGGCTTTCAGCGTGCGCTGTTCCATTTTCATAAAGATAGTCTGCACATCGACAAAATGGCGGTTTTCCACCTCAAAATCCACATCGGCGCGCAGAAATTCTTCCACCAACATGGGAATGTCGAACCGGTTAGAGTTGTATCCTGCCAGGTCGCAGTTGGTGAGGAAACGGTGAATGTCTTTGGCAACCTGTTTAAACAGGGGTTTGTCTTTCACACTTTCCTGCGAGATACCATGGATTTTTTCTGCTTCTTCCGAAATGGGGTAGTCGGGATTCAGCAGCCAGGTTTTGGTCTCTGTGGTGCCGTTGGGGTTTGCTTTTATGATGCAAAGTTCAATAATACGGTCTTTGGAGACGTTCAATCCGGTGCTTTCGATGTCGAAAAAGGCCAGTGGCCGCTTGAGGTTTAATTCCATGGTTTGTTCTTTAATTTGGAGCTGTATTTTGGTGGCAAAGTTAGGAATTTTTGGGGTTTATCGAGGTGCTGGTTAGTTTGCACGGAAAACCTGCATTGGTTGATTTGTATTGAACAACTTCAGGATAGGATGCCTGAAGCAGGACACTATTTAAAAATGGTTCTAAATACAAGTACCCTGTAAATATTTATCTTCTCTTTTGCGGCTACGAAAAAATAAATACCCTATTTTTGGGTCGTCATTAATGACTGTATAAAAGTTAAATCGTATGAACTTACACGAATATCAAGGAAAATCTATTTTAAAAGGTTACGGAGTGTCTGTCCCCGTAGGTATCGTGGCTGCATCGCCCGATGAGGCTGTGAAAGCTGCCAAAGAGATTCAAAAACAAACCGGTTCGGACAAATGGGCTGTGAAGGCTCAGGTGCATGCCGGTGGACGCGGAAAAGGCGGCGGCGTGAAAATTGCCAAAAGCCTGGACGAAGTAAAACAGTATGCCGACCATATTATCGGTATGCATTTGGTTACTCCGCAGACCAAAAAAGAGGGGAAGCTGGTGAGACAGGTGCTCATTGAACAGAATATCTATTACCCAGGCCCGGAAAATGTGGAAGAGTACTATATGAGTATTCTGCTGAACCGCGACTTAGGCCGGAATATGGTGATGTACTCACCGCGTGGTGGCATGAACATTGAAGCAGTGGCTGCCGAAACACCTGATGAAATTTATACCGAAATTATCGATCCCAAAGTGGGCTTGCAGGGCTTTCAGGCTCGTCGTATTGCTTTCAATCTGGGTCTTAGTGGTGTGGCATTCAAAGAGATGGTGAAGTTTGTTTCTTCCCTTTACCGGGCTTATGAAAGTATTGATGCCAGTCTTTTTGAAATCAACCCGGTCATTAAAGCGGCAGACGGTAAAGTCTATGCTGCTGATGCAAAAGTGGTGGTGGACAACAATGCACTTTTCCGCCACAAAGATATTGCTCATATGCGTGATGTTCAGGAAGAAGATCCTGCTGAAGTGGAAGCTGGAAGCTACGACCTGAACTTTGTAAAACTGAATGGTAACGTGGGCTGTATGGTAAATGGTGCCGGGCTGGCTATGGCTACCATGGACATTATTAAAATGTCGGGCGGCGATCCGGCTAACTTCCTGGATGTGGGAGGTTCGGCTGACGCCAAAAGAGTGGAAGCTGCTTTCCGAATTATTCTGAAGGATTCCAGCGTGGAAGCTATTCTGGTAAACATTTTCGGCGGTATTGTCCGTTGCGACCGTGTGGCTCAGGGTATCGTGGATGCTTATAACAGTATCGGCGAAATCAAGGTGCCAATAATTGTTCGCTTGCAGGGAACCAACGCCATTGAGGGCAAAGAGCTGATTGACAAATCGGGTTTGAAAGTTCTCTCTGCCATTCGCCTGCAGGAAGCTGCCGAGTTGGTTAGTAAAGTGGTGGGTGCCTGACCGATGCTATAAAATAATGATAAAAGGCTGTTCACACATGTGGATGGCCTTTTTTGGTAATGTGGTAATGCGATAATGTGCTGATTAATATGGTTAGTATAATCGATATCTGGTTATGATTTGATTTTGCTGTTTTTGGATTCATATTGTCCTCTTTCATGCCGAAAAATTTTATCTTTGTACCATGCAGAAAAAACCTGTTTTATTGGACTTAAAGTCGGTTCCCCACATTGTAGGCCAGGGAGCACTTGAGCGGGCTGCCGCTTATTTCTCCGGCTATACAAAGGTTTTTATTTTGGTAGATGAAAATACGGAGAAATTTTGTCTTCCGGTATTCCGAAATAACCTCCCCGGCATCAGTATTACAGGTGTGGTAAAGATAAAAAGTGGTGAGCTGAATAAAAATATTCAGTCGGCCTCGGTGATTTGGCAACAGCTTACACAGTTTCATGCAGAGCGGAGCTCCTTGTTGGTAAATCTTGGCGGTGGTGTCATTACAGATATTGGCGGGTTTGCGGCTGCAACCTTTAAGAGGGGAATAGATTTTATTAATGTCCCCACCACATTGCTCGGACAGGTGGATGCTGCCATCGGCTCCAAAACAGGCATTGATTTTAAAGAATACAAAAACCAGATAGGACTTTTTGCCGATCCCAGGGCAGTGGTTATCGAACCGGTTTTTCTGGATACACTGGACAAGAAACAGTTCCGGTCTGGATTTGCAGAAATGCTAAAATATGCGTTGACAATGGATGTTCCACTTTGGAACATAATGGATAACCGTCATTTTGAGGCTATGGCTCCTGATTTGGAGCACATGGTTGTCCGTTGTGTAAGTGATAAAATTTCTATTGTGGAAAAGGATAAACATGAATCCGGCTTGCGCAAATTGTTGAATTTCGGACACACGGTGGGACATGCGCTTGAGACATTTTTTCTAAAATCGGATACGCCTGTTACGCATGGTGAAGCTGTGGCCGCCGGAATGATTTGTGCCACAAGTATTTCTGCTCAATGGCCAGGCTTCGACTGCCGTTTACCGGAACAGATTTATGAAATAATTGACCGGAATTTCCCGCGGCTTATTTTTTCTGAGAAAGATATTTTCGGGATATTGCGGCTGATGCAACAGGATAAAAAGACCAAATCAGGTCAGCTTCATTTTACGTTGCTGACGAAATTAGGTGTGGCGGTGCCGGACGTGGTGGTGCCGGAGGAAAAAGTGAAGGAGAGCCTTCGATTTTATTTAAGAAACCAATGAGCTATCATTATGCTTCAAATTAGTTATAATAAAGAGAAACTGACCGGTACTTTCGGATTACCGGCTTCCAAAAGTGTGAGTAACAGGCTGCTGATTATGCGTGCTCTTGAGCGGAGTAAGGTGCTTTTCGATGATCTTTCGGAGGCTGAAGATACTTATATGATGCGGCTTTATCTGAGCTTTATCAATACTTGTGCCGGTTCGGATATTCCACTTTCACTGGATACACACAATGCGGGTACCGTTTTCCGCTTTCTGTTGGCATATCTGGCCCGGCAAGATGGCAAGTGGCTACTCACCGGTGGCGAACGTATGCGCCAGCGTCCTATCGGAGCATTGGTGGATGCGCTGCGAAGTCTTGGTGCCGATATTAAATATACCGAAAAAGAGGGGTTTCCACCTTTACTTATTCATGGTAAAAACCTGAATGGCGGTGAAGTGGAGCTGAATGCTTCTTCCAGTTCCCAGTATGTTTCGGCACTGATGCTCATTGCTCCCTATCTGTCCGGAGGGCTGACAATCAGGCTGAAAACGAAGCCTGTTTCCTCCACTTACATTGACATGACAACCGCACTGATGCAGAATTTTGGCGCTCAGGTTTCGATGTCCCAAAGAGAGATAAGGGTGGAGCAGGGTAGCTACAGGGTTAATAAGGTCAGGGTAGAACGCGACTGGAGTGCTGCCGCTTTCTGGTACGAAATGGTCGCTTTTAATGCTGGTTCCAGCGTACATCTTCCCGGATTATCTGAAAATAGTGTTCAGGGAGACCGTTTCCTGACTACCGTGTTTGCCCGGCTGGGTGTGGACTCCGATTTTACGGAAGATGGCCTTGTCCTGCGTCATTCCGGAAAGCTGGCGAAAACCATAGATTTCGATTTTACTAATGCTCCTGACATTGTCCCTTCGGTGATGGTGGCTTGTGCCGGATTGGGTGTTGAAGCTCATTTTAGCGGCATTGAGCATTTGCGCATCAAAGAATCAGATCGTATTTTAAGTATGCAGCAGGAGTTGGAAAAAATAGGAACGGAAATTGTTCAGGAGGGTAAACATTACATCTTGTATCCGGGAAAATCGTCTGTTGGGAAATTAATTTTCAACAGCCACGGCGACCACCGGATGGCCATGAGCCTTGCTCCACTGTCCATGAAGTTTGGAACAGTTGCTGTAATAGAGCCGGATGTGGTAAAGAAATCATACCCGGGTTACTGGGATGAGATGGAGAAAACCGGTGTATTTATGCTGGGGAAAATAAATGATTGATATTTATATAGGATTGGAATGAAGAAAAAGAAAATAACGGACGTTGACCTTTTTATTCCCTGCTTTATTGACCAGGTTTATCCGCAAACCGGTTTTAATATGGTGAAGGTACTGGAAAAAGCCGGTATAAAAGTGCACTACAATCCCAACCAGACCTGTTGCGGTCAAATGGCTTTTAACAGCGGTTTTTGGGATGATGCCAAAAAGCTGGGTATTAAGTTTATGGATGACTTTGCTTCCGGACGTCCTGTCGTGGGCCCTTCGGCGAGTTGCATTGGTTATGTTAGAAACAATTATAAGGAGTTGTTTCATAATTCGGCCTACCATTTGGAGTATAAACGATTGAAACAGAATATCTTTGAAATTACTGATTTTCTGGTAAACGTTATTCACAAGACGGACTTCGGCTCGGTATTTGAACACAAAATCACCTACCACGATTCATGTGCTGCCTTGCGCGAATATGGCCTTACGGTTGAGCCACGTGAACTGCTGAAGAACGTGAAAGGGCTTGAACTGATTGAAATGGAAAATACCCATACCTGTTGCGGTTTTGGTGGTACTTTCTCTGTGAAATTCGAGCCTATCAGCACGGCTATGGCGGAACAAAAGGTGCAAAATGCTTTAGCAACAGGTGCCGAATACATCGTCTCCACCGACTCCTCCTGCCTCTTGCATCAGTACGGTTACATAAAAAAACACAAGCTCCCTATCAAAGTGGCGCACATTGTGGACGTGCTGGCTTCGGGACTGTAATACTTCAAAATTCAAAAATCGTTAATCGGTGTTCGATATTCAAAACAGAAATGTGTGATTTTTACTTTAAAAAATACAATGATGGACAAACTAACCATGAAATACCCCGAATTTTTCGATGCTATCAAACCTATTTTCTTACAAGATGAACTGGCTGAATTCCTCGGGGCAAGCGAAAAAGGAATAATTGAGATAAGTTATCTTGATGTGGTGAAAATGGCCGGTCACAGTTGCGCTGTGGTAGCCGGAGCGTATCTTATGACACAAAGAGCCCTGAAAGAGTTGTACGGACAGGAGATGCCTCAACGCGGACACATTAAGGTGGAGTTGAGAAGGACTCCGGAAACTGATAATGCAGGAGTTACCGGGAGTGTGATGGGTAACCTTACCGGAGCTGCTTATCAGCAACTTGGGTTTAGCGGGATACAGCAAGGGCGTTTTAGTCGCCGGAATTTGCTGCTTTTTGGCGTGGATATGGATGCGGATGTCCGTTTTACCCGCTTGGATACGGGGAAGTCGGTGGAAGTCAATTACCGTCCGGCTAAGGTAGTGATGCCGAAAAAGATATTGATGTCAGCCATTGGTCAGGGAGCTACGGTGGAATCAAAAGCCACATTCCACAAACGCTGGCAGGAGATGGTGAAGACAATTTTTGACCATGCCGATGAAGTGATTGAAGTACAATAAAATCAAACCAATTATTTGTAGTTTTCTCTACAACAGACCATATTACACAGGCTATTTAAGGTATTTATTGACAATTCTCAGTAATTCATTTTTTGCAATAGGTTTGGTAATGAAATCATCGCAACCGGCTATGGAAGCGGCCTTTTTATCCGAGGCAAAAGCATGTGCTGTTTGTGCAACTACCGGTAAAGCAGGGCGAAGCTCTTTAATTTTCAGGGTAGCTTCCAGACCGTTCATCCCGGGAAGCTTTATGTCCATTAGGACAAGCCCTATTTTCGGATTATCACGGCACATTTCGATGGCCTCTATTCCGTTGATAGCATGAAGCCACTTCAACTTCCCCAGCCGAAGTACTGTTTTCAAATAGAGAAAGCTTGTCTCATCATCTTCAACAATCAAAATAAAAGGATTGTCTTTCTTATTCCTTATTGGTAACTTGCTGTCGGGAGAACTCGCTTGTTCACCGGCAGCATGATAGGGGAGTGAGAAATAGAAGGTACTTCCTTTTCCCACTTCCGACTCAAGCCACATGCTTCCTCCGAGAAGTTCCACCAGACCTTTGCTTATGGATAGGCCGAGGCCTGCGCCTTCAAAGTCGCGCGACATGGAGATGTCGGCCTGGTAAAATCGCTCGAAGATACGCGCCTGATGTCCTTTAGGGATGCCTCTGCCGGTATCCGTAACGTGGAATACAATCTCGTTGCCGGAGATATTATAGCCAAAGTCGATGTTCCCGGCATGGGTAAACTTAAAAGCATTGCTCAGCAGGTTGGTAATAACCTGGCTTATTTTATCTTCATCGGATATTATGACGCTTTCTTCGTCCGATAGTGCATGATGATACAGGAAATGAATATCTTTCTTTTTTGCCTGTATCCTAAACATTTGCCAAACTTCTTTCATGAGCTTATTCAGCACAAAAGGTTTGGACTGAGTGTGAATACTTCCCGCTTCTATTCTGGAAAGATCCAGAATATTGTTGATAAGAGCCAGCAGCCTGTTTCCACTGGTTTTGATAAAGTTGGCATAAGTTCGCATCTCATATATGTCGATGTTGTCATTTGTCAGCAAATCGGCAAAGCCAAGTATGCCATTTAGTGGTGTGCGAATTTCGTGTGACATATTTTGCAGGAAAGCAGTCTTCAGCTTATCGCTTTCTTCTGCATTTTCTTTGGCACAGATTAAGTCGGTCACCATTTTTTTCTTTTCAGTGATATCCTCTTTGACGCCGACAAAATGGGTGATTTCACCTGAGTCATCGAAAATGGGAGAGATAAGTGCGTTTTCCCAGAATAGCTCTCCATTTTTCTTTTTGTTGTGCAATTCACCCTTCCACTCTTTTCCCGCCGAGATAGTCTTCCACAGATCCTGGTAGAATGCAGCATCGTGTTCTCCTGATTTAAGAATTCTTGGGTTTTTGCCCAGCACCTCTTCGTATGTGTAGCCGGTAATTGCTGTAAATTTTGGATTTACGTATTCGATGTTGCCGTCTGTATTGGTAATTACAATAGTCACCGGACTTTGTTCTGTTGCTTTCGAAAGTTTCAGATTAAACTCCTCTGTTCTTTTTTCTTCAATGTAAAGACTAAGCTGGTTGGCAACAGTACTCATAATCTCCACGGCCTTTTTGTCGTAAGCTGTGGGGTCATCATAGTTTTGTACCACAATCACCCCCAGTATTTTGTTCTTTATGATGAGTGGTGCTCCCATCCATACTTCAGCACGTTTGCCAATCAAATTAATCTCTTTGTTGTCGGCCAGCTTTTTAATCTCTTTCCTGGTAAAAAGCAGCGGCTTTTCGGCTTTGATAACTCTGCCTGACAAGGTCATTTCGGCAGGATATTTCGTTATAAATTCTTTTTCATCTTCGCCAAATAATGTTGTGAGGGTATCGGTTTCGGAGTTGTAGAGGGCTATAAAGAAGTTTTTGGCATAAATGATTTTGCCTAATTCATTCTTAACAGTCATGAACAAATCGTGCTGTGAAGGAGAGGTGACCATGCTGTGGGCAATACTGAATTGGATTTCTTGGATTTGCCGGTGTATTTTTTCTTCCGTGATATTTTTTACAGAGCCGATAATTTTCTGTAAGCGGTTATTTTCCTTGTCCCAAACGGGCATAGAGGAAACTCTCACCCACAATAGTTGTCCGTTTTTGCAGTAAATCCTGACTTCGACAATTGTTTTTTGGTTATGGAATAATTTCTTCAGAGCATTATCATCAATGGGGACATCTTCCGGGTGAAGTATTTTTCGCCATCCCCCTACTTTAGTAAATTCCTCTCTGGAATAGCCTGACATTTTCTCAAAAGAGCCGGCCATCCAAATCTCAGCGATGGCCCCATCCGCCAAAACTTCATCTTCAAATACATAATCGGAAGTAAGGTTGGATATCGTGCGGTATTTATTTTCGCTTTCGCGTAACATAAATTCGGCTTTTTTGCGGGCATCAATCTCCATTTTCAAATCTTCCAGCAGATCCAGTGAGGCTGCCTGAGTACGTTCTAGTTTGTAGGTACGGTTGGCCACCATAGCTTCCAAACGCCTTTTTTCATCTTTTTTGTCGTCAATGCTCTTTTTGATTTTTAGCATGGCGCGTATCTGGGCTATCAGTTCTGGTTCGTCAACGGGCTTTCCGAGAAAACCTTCTGCTCCCAACTCTAAGGCACGAATGCGACTTTCCTTATTTGTTTTCAGCGCAGTAAGAAAGATAATGGGGATATCATGTAATTTTGGAGAGCTTTTTAGCCGACGACAAACCTCAAAGCCATCCATCTCCGGCATGATAATATCCAGCAATATTACATCCGGATTTACGGTTGAAGCCAACTCTATACCATCTTTCCCGTTGAGGGCTGTATAAACGGCTGATTCGGGAAAGGCACTTTCTATTACTGCTTTTAAAACAGTCAGGTTATCCCGAATATCATCGATGGCTAAAATTTTCAAAGTCATATCATTGCTCTTTAAAAAAATTGTTAATGATTTTGTAGAAATTATCAATATCAAATGGTTTTGAAATGTATCCGTCAAATCCGTAGTGCAGTATCTCGTCGCGGTCGGCAGTCATGGCACTGGCTGTTACGGCAATAATGGGAATATGTTGCAGACTTTGTTCTTTTCTAATGGCATCAAAAGCCCTGAAACCGTTCATTACAGGCATGGCAATGTCCATCAGAATAAGGTCGGGATGATGCGTTTTGGCTTTCATAACGCCATCCTGGCCATCATAAGCCTCCACTACCCGATAATCTTCACTGAGCAGACTTTTAATGGTGAGCAGGTTGTCCACGTTGTCTTCGACGACTAAGATTAGTGGCTTCTCTCCCGATTGTATTTTTACATTTCTATGGATTTTAACTTTTTCTTTTTTTGTTTCTTCCACTACTTCTTTTTCGGAAAACACCATGTCGGAAATCAACTGTAACAATTGCTCCCTGTTCACATCGCCCTTTTGGATCAGTTGGAAGATGTGGTTGTGCCTTAAAATCTTCAAGTCTTTTCCTTCGAGATGCTTGGCCGTAAGTACCAGCACCGGAAGTTCAGCGGTATCCACATTGGCACGGACGGCTTCCAGCACCTGAAAACCATCTATGTCGGGCATCATTAAATCCAGAATCATAGCATCGGGTAGCGTTTTGGCAATTTGTTCCAGTGCCTCGCGACCATTGTGGGCTGTCAATATCCGGAAGCCTCCTTCGTTCAAGATGTCTTTAAGTTGAATGATGGCCGGTTCGCTGTCTTCCACTATCAGAATGGTCTTGGTTTGTATTTTATTTTCGGAGACGGTCTTTTTTCTCTTCACAACAGAAGGTCGCAGGATGACCGGAAGGCTTTCTGCTTCCCTGATTTCTCCTGGTTCCAGAGGCAGAATCACAGTGAATTCCGAGCCTGCTCCCGGAGTGCTTTTTACTTCAATAGTGCCTCCCAACATGTGTGCGTATCGTTTGGCTATGGAAAGTCCCAGTCCGGTTCCTCCGTATTTGCGGGAAGTGCTGCTATCGATTTGTCTGAATTCATCAAAAATATTAGAGATTTGGTCGGGGGAGATTCCAATACCGGTATCACTCACGAGGATATGAAGATAGTTGTCTTTCTCAAAGGCGGTTACTTCCACAGTACCTTTTTCGGTGAATTTTACCGCATTGCCGATAAGGTTTTGCAGAATATGCCTGATTTTGTTGCCATCACTTTGTAGAATGGGCAGGTTTTCTTTTACCAGAGATTTAAGAATGATGTTTTTTTCTTTGGCTTGGGGTTCAATCAACGTTATCATTCCACCTATCAGCTCTTTAATGTTAATGTCGGCCTGCTCAATTTCAACGCGTCCGGATTCGATACGCGACAAATCCAGCACATCATTTATCAATTCGAGCAGTTGCTTACCGTTACGTTCAATAACATCAATGTAAGAATATTCCTCTTCCGGAATGGCTGTTTTAAGTTTTCGCTTCAATACACTGGAGAGCGCAATTACCGAATTGAGCGGGGTTCTTAATTCATGGCTCATGTTGGAAAGGAAGGTCGATTTCAGCCGGTTGGCTTCGTCTAATTGATTTTTTTGCATCTTAAGTTCTGTATTTTGCCGGCTGAGTTCCACGGACTGTGCCGAAAGCTCTTTTCCCTGAATCTCCATCTCGGTATTTTGCTTTTCTAACCGTGTGGATTGTTCCATAATCTGATGGAATAGAAGAACCCCGTGGATACGGGCAGTGAGGGATGGGAAAATATTGTGTAGCAGTTGTAAAGCTTCGCTCTTGTATGCATAGATGCTGGCGAGGGAAATGATGGCTACTGTTTCTCCCCGGGAGATGATAGGAATGGTGATAATCTCTCTAGGTTTAAAATTACCGCTTGTGGTAGTAAAAGTAAAAGAGGTATCAGCGGGTATCTTCTTTAAATGAACGATTTTTTTGCGGGACAAGGCCTTTCCGAATTCTCCTTCTTTCAGCTTAGCCGAAAACCGGGTTTTGGCTTTCGCCGAAAGGCCGAGGGATTCAAACAGGATAAATTCGGATTTTTTATTATTAAGCAGGTACAAGGCAGCTATTTGAGATCCGCTGAAGTCAAGCAGCTCATTTAATAAGGCTCGGGAAAACGCATTCAGGTCATCTCTTTCGAATAGCGTAGTATTAAAATCGCTCTCTTTTTGTTTCAGCGCTACCTGAGTTTGGATGGCTGTGGCCAGCCGGTTAAACGAAGCTGAGAGTTCGCCTAATTCATTCTTTGATTCGTAATGACTTCGGGCTTCTAAATTCCCACTGCCAAACTGCCGTGCGGTGAGGGTTAGCCCTTTCAATGGGGAGCGAATGCCTTTAATCAGCCAATAGAAAATTATCAATAATAAAATGAAAAAGGCTCCCACCACAATCAACATTCGTGTGGCTGATGTTTTTCTATTTTGTATGGCTCGTTGATAATCTGAATACGCGTTGTTTTTAAAAATAATGCTGATATCAGAAACTTTTTTCATAAATTTTTCTACGTTGTTTCCTCCGCCTTCACTGCGTTCCATTGTTTTTAGTGCTTCATCTTTTTGTCCGTTACGTAATAGATCAATAATATTACCTCTGATTACTTTCCAGCGTATAAAGTCGTTATATGCCTTATTTATCAGGCTGGAAGGGCCAACGTAGTCTTGGCGGAGAATGTTAAAACGTTTTTGGGCGTCAATTTCACGAATATCAATATTTTGTAAAATATCCTGAATTTTCTTGTCGTCATTTTCCAGAAAAAGCTCTTTCATCCCCATGTTCATGCTAATAACATCTGATTCAACTCCTCCTATTGCCGTCCTCATTGCGAGGTGATGGTTATAGAAATCATTGACCTGCTTCCACATTATGTTGTTTTGTCTTCTGGTAGTTACGGAAAAGAGCACTAAGATAAGGAGAATAATACCGAATGCAGTTCCAATTTGTACTCTGATTGATAGATCTTTAAGTCTCATTTTTTCTTTTTATGATTTGCATACTTCAGGGACATTATAATATAGGTGAATATTGTCCGGAATGACTTTCATTACTTTTCTCTTATTTATTGATTACTTCGTGATTTCTTATATTGAAAAATGGCTGCAGGCGGGCATACTGCGTGTAGCTTATATTTTGCAAGAATTTCTCTCTCCGAGTTACCGGTTATTATCATGCCTTCGCCGGCTAGGTTTTTTATTAGTTTCTGTACAATTTGATTTCTGACTTTAGCCTTGTAGTAGATAAAAAGGTTGCTACAGTATATAAGGTCAAAAGAGCCGTAAATGCTGTCCGGTGGGCTGGTGGTTTCCATATCCAATATGTCGTAAGTGGAAAAAGCGACTAATTCCCTGATGCGGGAAATCAATTTGAATTCGTTGCCAACAGAATAAAAATATTCATTTAAATATTTTAAGGGTACCTTTTGCAGCTGGTCAGCCGGGTATAATCCTTCTTTTGCTTTTTCTATTTCGGACGGGCAAATATCAGAAGCAAAAATCTGAACAGTTATATTGCTGTAATAGAGTGTTTTCATTTGGTCAATAATCATAGCCAGCGAATAGGCCTCCTGTCCGGATGCTGCTGCTGCCGACCAAATACGGAACTCACCTTTTTCAGGATTATCTTTTTTGGAGAAAAAAGAGGGTAAAAGCCATTGCTTCAGCAAAGCGAAAGTAAGCGGGTCTCTGAAAAACTCGCTGTAGGTAATGTTAAAAGAACTGACAAAAATTTTTACCTCTTCAGGGTGTTCTTTTAGAAAATTATAATAATCTCCGGGTTTCCGGAAGCTGGCTTCAATGGTTTTTCTTTCCAGCGTGTGACGAAAAAATTCGTTATCAAACATGGATAAGTCTTCTCCAGTTGAAAGTTTAATAAAACTTATAATATTTGATATTGCGTTTTGCATTTAGTCAATGATATCCCGTTCCCTCCAAACAACGGAACAAGCCTCTTTCGGCGCAAAATTACATAAAATTGGTGGCTACTTTACTAATTTCCATTAGTTTATTTATCCTGAGGTCTGGTTTGTAGTGCTTTTCCGCATCTTAACAGATGATATCTCAGGAGGATTGCCTGCCGAGATATTTTTCCAGTAATTCAAACAAGAGTTCTCTGTGGATAGGCTTGGTAATAAATTCGTCGGATCCGGAAGCCATGGCATTGGCTTTGTCATAATCAAAAGCGTAGGCTGTTTGGATAATAATCGGAATTTCAGGGCAGTTTTTTTTAATCTCTTTTGTAGCTGTTATGCCATCTTTTATTGGCATTTTAATATCCATAAGTACGAGGTCAACCGTTGGATGATCGCAGCAATAATCAATAGCTTCTTTCCCGTTTTTTACAAAAATCAGGCCTACTTTAGTAGATGCCAATACTTTGGCAAAATATTTTCGCGACAGCAGGTCGTCATCTGCTATCAGAATAGTTTTATGCTGCCAGTTATATTGATTATAATCCATTTAAATCTTGTTTAAATAAAATATGCCTGAACAAAAGAAGCTCGAATATTTTTTTATCATCCGTTTCAATGTTGTTGCAAATTTACAAAAAATATTCTCCTGAAATCAAAACGTATTGTGTTTTGATAAACTGGTGCGAGAAGTTTGTGGCTATTTAAGAGACCGCAACAATCTAAGAGAGCGTAATTTTCTTATTTTTGCGCCTCATTCATATCTCTGCATATTATGAATCTCGTTATCATTGGCATTACAATATTAGTTTCCATACTTGCATTTAGCAATTCTGTTTTGTTTGAGCGTTTGAAGTTTAGTCCTTATGACATCAAGCACCGGAATGAGGGCTGGCGTTTTGTCTCCTATGGTCTGGTTCATGCCGGCTGGTTACATTTGCTGATTAATATGTGGGTGTTGTACTCTTTTGGAAGTCTTGTAGAAAGAGTTTTCAAGCTGAATTATGGTATCAAAGGCATGTTTTATTATTTACTGTTCTATGTTGGAGGTATTTTGTTCTCGGTACTTTTCGATTTCGGGAAATATAAAGACAACGTGTATTACAGTGCTGTTGGTGCTTCGGGGGCTGTTTCGGCGGTTGTGTTTTCCAGCATTCTGATTTATCCCGTGGGAAGCCTTTATCTGTTTCCTATCCCATTTGCCATTCCATCATGGCTTTTTGGAATTTTGTATCTCATTTATATGGTTTACATGCAAAAACATGGCCGCGACAATATCGGACACAGTGCACATTTTTGGGGTGCTATTTTTGGTATAGTTTTGACAATAATACTGATTCCCCATGTTTTGAGTAGTTTTATGACCCAAATGTTTTAGAAAGCTGCTCCATTGTAAGGTTCGTGGTGACCGGATACAGATAATTCCCTGGCAATTGTTTATTTTTGTGTGATGCAGAAAAAATTCCTGAAAAATCTGATTTTTTTATTATTCCTGAACCTGTTGGTAAAGCCCTTCTGGATTCTGGGAATTGATCGTCAGGTTCAGAATGTGACAGGTACACGGGAATATGGGTTTTACTTCGCCATCTTCAATTTTTCCTATCTCTTTTTCATCTTTCTTGACCTGGGGATTACCAACTTCAACAACCGCAACATTGCCCGTAACAACCACCAGCTTAAAGAACATTTTGGTGGAATGGCCACCATGAAACTGTTGCTTGGCTTTGTATATGGCATCCTCGTTTTTGTAGTCGCCTCGCTTATTGGATATCAGGGACATCAACTTTATCTGCTGGCGTGGGTGGGCTTCAACCAGTTTTTGCTCTCTTTTATTTTATACCTGCGCTCAAATATTTCAGGACTTTTACTTTTCTCAACCGACAGTGTTATTTCTGTGATGGACAGGCTGCTCATGATCCTCTTTGTGGGTATTCTGTTATGGACAGGCGTGTTTGGTCATCGTTTTTCTATCGAGTGGTTTGTTTATGCCCAGTCGCTGGCGTATTTTCTTACAGCCTGTTTTGCCATGATGATTGTACTGCGAAAGTCGGGAAAGTTAAGGTTACACTGGGACTTTTCATTTTTCAAAATGATTCTTCGCAAGAGTCTGCCTTTTGCTTTGCTGGTGCTGATGATGAGTTTTTATTCGCGTATGGATAGCGTGATGATTGAACGGTTACTGCCCCGTCCGCTTGGCGACCTGCAGGCAGGTGTTTATGCCTTGGCCTACCGCTTGCTGAATGCTGCCCAAAATATAGCTTATCTGTTTGCCATACTGCTTCTTCCCCTGTTTTCGAAAATGTTGAAGGAGAGAAAGCCTGTGGATGGTCTGGTAAGGTTATCCTTCTCAATACTTATGAGCGGAGCATTAATTATGGCTGTCGTAACCCATTTTTTTGCCAAAGATATTATGCTGCTCATGTATTCGCAACATGCAGGTGAAACAAGTATGGCGTTCAATTTACGCATAGGACAATCTGCTCTTATCTTTAAACTTTTGATGTGGAGTTTTGTCGGGGTATCATCAAATTATATTTTCGGCACGCTGCTTACTGCAAATAACAGCCTGAAGACATTAAATTATATAGCATTGCTGGGGTTGCTACTCAATTTTGGCTTAAACTGGATACTGATTCCCAAATACCATGCTGTTGGTTCTGCTGTGGCAACGTTGGCAACGCAGCTGGTGACAGCATTGCTTCAAGTTATTTTTGCCTTTGTTGTATTACATTTGAAAAACCGTATAGGTATGTGGCTCCGGTTGCTTTTGTTGTTTGCCGGCACCTTTCTGATGGCTTTTATTTTGCAACGACTAAACTTTGGCTCGTGGGAGGTTCGGTTTGTGTTGCTATCGGGTCTTGGGCTACTTCTCGGCATTGCTATAAAAACACTGAATGTGAGGCAGTTTGTTGATATCCTTATGGATAAGGCCGACAAAGATAATTATTAGAAGTCCTCAGAATGACGTTCTGGTTGTCCTGTACGAGAAACTATTTTTTTCTTTCCATTGCCCCGTTTATTTTTTTACTTTTGATTTTTGAATTGAACGTAAATAGTTGCGAAATGGGGAAATAGAAACAACTGATATCCAGGCAATATTTTGCTTTTATCAAAGTTTCTAATGGTAGTAATCATCTATTATACAGGAAACCTACAAATTGACTTTTTCAAAAATAATTGCTAAAAATCATGAAATATGGAATATAAATTTGACAGTCGGGCAAGTTTGAAACTTTTAATTAAATGGAAATATCCTCTCCTTATCATTGTAGTGGTTACTGCCGGTCTGGCAGCCCTTTTTTCAGGCTCCCATTTTATTACACCCCTCTATAAGTCGTATGCTGTTGTTTATCCGGACAATATTAAACCATACTCCAAAGAGAGTACGACGGAACAAATGATACAGATATTTAATTCTCAAGATATTAAGGATAGTGTGATTAACAAATTTGATTTGCTAAATCATTATGAGATTGATCCGAACTATAAATATTCCAGAACAGAACTCCTGAGACGCTATGGCGAAAATGTCAGGATTAGCAAAACAAGCTATGAAGCTGTGGAGGTTGAAGTACTCGACAGAAATCCGGATACCGCCAAATCTATGGCTGATGCCGTATTATATTTTTACAATAAGAAAGTTAGGCGAATGCAGAAAGAAAAATTCGGAGAACTAGCCCATGCTTATGCCGGCCAATTAAGTCGTGAGCGGGCGGTTATGGATTCGCTAAAAGATCGTTTGAAAGTGTTGGGAACCCAAAAAGGTATTTTTGAATATGATTACCAGTCACAACAGATCATGATGGCCTATCTGCATAATGTTCAGGGTAGCCCTGGAGCGGCGAACACTAAAGAGGCAAAAAGGCTGGCACAAAATATGGGAAAGTACGGAGGCGAACTGGTTCAACTGGTCAGGATGTTACAGAAAGAAGCCGCAGCCTATATTAAGGTGAAGTTGAGCTATGAGGCCGAATACCGCCATGTCATTTCCAATGTTACTTATACTAATGTTGTTACCCATCCCTTTGTGTCGGACAAGAAAGCTTACCCTGTCCGCTGGTTAATTGTATTTATATCTGTTCTGTCTGTATTTACACTTTCGCTGGTTGTGATTTCTTTTTTGGAAAGAAAGAATAGTACAGAAAATTAATTTCAGACTATGCATCTTTCGGCTAAAACAAGGAATATCATAGTGTTATACTTGTTTGTTGCTTTATTTCTAAGCGCAAGCTTCTATTTTATGTTGAAAAAAGAAACCTTATGGTTTTTTGTATTGCCGTTGGTGCTCATTATCGCTTACTATTATGTCGTTTCGCTTGATAAAGTTCTTCTTTTTATTACTTTTTTCACCCCTCTTGCCATAAATTTTCAGGATCCCCGTATTGGGGCTACGTTGTCGATACCCACGGAGCCGTTGATGTTTGGTGTGGTGATTGTCTTTTTGGGAAATTTGCTTCTGCAGCGAAACTACAACCGTCATGTTGCACGCCACCCACTGTCTTACCTCATATATTTCAGCCTTCTCTGGATGTTGATAACCTCTTTTACCAGTCATTTACCATTGATTTCTTTTAAGCATCTGTTGTCGCGGATTTGGTTTGTGGTTCCATTTTATTTTGTGGCTGTTCCCATGTTTCGGAACAAAAAAAACATCCACCGGTTTCTGTGGCTTTACATGGTAGCGCTCAGTGGGGTTGTTGTTTATACCCTTATCCGCCATGCTGCCCATGGTTTTGATGAAGAAGCGGGACACTGGGTTATGTCGCCATTTTACAACGACCATACTGCTTATGGTGCAGCACTGGCATTGTATCTGCCGGTTTTGGCGGGTTATCTTTTTTATCCCGGCCTCTCGTTTTACAAAAAGATGCTGACTTTACCGTTTCTTGTCTTGTTCATCGTTGCTGTCATTTTTTCATACACACGGGCGGCCTGGCTGGGCATTGGCATAGCTGGTGTTGTTTTATTGCTGGTATTGTTGCATATTCGGTTTCGTTGGGTGATGGTAGGAGTTGTTGTGCTTGTGGCCATGGGGTTTGTGTTTTATCAACCTATTATGGATCGCATGGAAAAAAACCGGCAGAATTCGTCCACTAATATGGAACAGCACCTACAATCGATGACCAACGTCTCTTCGGATGCCTCCAATATGGAGCGGCTTAACCGTTGGGCTTCTGCAATTCGTATGTTTAAGCAACGCCCCTGGTTAGGGTGGGGGCCAGGAACTTATCAGTTTGTTTATGCTCCTTTTCAGCTTGCACGTGAACGTACGGTTATTTCCACCAATCTCGGTGACCGTGGAACTGCACACAGCGAGTATCTCGGGCCACTATCGGAAGAGGGCGTTTTGGGCTTACTTTCTGTTTTGGCTCTTTTCGGCTATGCAGTTTATCTGGGGTTGATGCTTCATCACCGTGCAGAGGACAAAGAAGTCAGGGTGTTGAGTCTGATCATAACTTTGGGACTAGTCACCTATTTTGTGCATGGCTTTTTGAATAATTTTCTGGATACGGATAAGCTATCGGTTCCGGTATGGGGATTTATGGCTATTCTGGTTGCTCTCGATGTATATCACTCCCACAAAAAGTTAAAGGCATAAAAAAACCGGAACACTTTGATTCCGGTTTTTTTATCTATACGTAAGAATTTATCCTTTCACGCGTTCAGAATACTCATAACTGCGGGTATCCACTTTTATTTTGTCGCCAATATTGATAAAAAGAGGTACTTTTACAATGGCACCTGTTTCCATCTTTGCTTCTTTAAAAGTGTTGGTAGCTGTATTTCCTTTTTCTCCAGGTTCGGTGTAAACCACTTCGAGAGCCACATAAGTAGGGATTTCACAAATAATGGGAGAATCTGTTTCGGTATGAAAAGCAATGGTTACCAGCTCTCCTTCTTTTAAAAGGTCGGGAGCGGGAATCATAGCCTTGTCCAAAAATGTTTGTTCGAAATCCTCAGTATTCATAAAATGAAATTGGTCACCATCGTTATAGAGATATTGGTAGTTTCTTTTTTCGATACGTTGAATGTTAATTTTTACCCCGGAAGTAAACGTATTGGGGATGACACGGCCTGTTTTTATATTTTTCAGCTTGGTACGAACGAATGCTGGCCCTTTTCCGGGTTTTACATGTTGAAATTCAACAATTGTCCACAACTCTCCGTTATATTCAATTACCAATCCATTTCTAAAATCTGCTGTTGTTGCCATAATATATATATCTGTTTTTATTAAAATCAATCTTTTATTCGGCGGTATCCACGCATGATACCCCGTTGGGAGTTACTAATGAAACTGAGGATTTCGTCTCTGTCCTTATTTATGGGCATGTTAGTTTCAATATAGCCGGTAGCCTGGGAGATATTACGGCCTTTCATGTAAAGATTCCGGTAAACATCGTGGATAAAATTGATTTGTTTATTGGAATATCCGTGTCGTCTCAGCCCGATGGAGTTGACGCCTACGAAAGAAATAGGATTTCTGCCTGCTTTGGTAAACGGGGGGACATCTTTGCTCACCATACTACCTCCGCCCACCATGCTGTGTTTGCCAATATGAACAAATTGATGGATGGCTGACATCCCGCCGATAATTGCAAAATCGTCAATTTCTATGTGACCTGCCAGGTTGCAGGCATTGGCGAGTATAGCGCTGTTTCCCAGAATACAATCGTGGGCAATATGGACATAAGCCATAAGCAGACAGTTGTTTCCGACCACTGTTTCCCAGTTGGCTTTGGTACCCCGGTTGATGGTTACAAATTCCCGGATAACCACATTGTCACCAATTTTGACTAAAGTTTCTTCACCTGAAAATTTTAAATCCTGAGGGATAGCGGCAATAACTGCCCCGGGAAATACTTTACAATTTTTTCCGATACGGGCTCCTTCCATAATGGTAACATTGGAGCCAATCCATGTACCTTCCCCTATTTCCACATTCTTCTCAATATTCACAAAAGGCTCAATAACCACATTAGGTGCTATTTTCGCCTGAGGATGTACGTAGGCTAACGGTTGATTCATTTCTTATTTGTTTTTTACGATTTGAGCAATCAAATCGCCTTGCATCACAAGCTTGTTGCCGACAAAAACTTTTCCCCGCATATCACAGATACCTCTTTTTATCGGTGCTGCAAGCTCCAACGAAAAAATAAGTGTGTCACCGGGAGTTACTTTGGAACGGAAACGGACATTATTTATTTTCAGAAAATAGGTCGAATACTTTTCGGGGTCAGAGATACCGTGGAGGACAAATATACCACCTGTTTGTGCCATGGCTTCTATTTGAAGTACACCGGGCATAATTGGTTCATTAGGAAAGTGTCCCATAAAAAAAGGTTCGTTCATGGTGACATTTTTGAGGCCTACAATATGGTCTTTTGAGATTTCCAGTATTTTATCCACCAGTAAAAACGGAGCGCGGTGTGGGAGTATCTTTTTTATCCGGTTAATGTCATATACCGGTTCTGTATAAATATCGAAAGGTGGTTCTTTAATCATTGGCTAAGACGCTAATTTTATCTGATATAATTCTGGCAAACTCGGTATTAGCGTGGTGGCCAGGGCGATAGGCTGTAATGTGCCCTTTGATAGGTTTTCCCAGCAGGAACAGGTCGCCAATCATATCAAGCAACTTATGTCGGGCTGGTTCGTTGTCAAAATAGAGTGATAAGTTGTTGAGAATACCGTTACCGTTTACTTTTACCCGTGGTTTATTGAAAAGGTCGGAGAGATAATTCATCTCTTCCTGTGGCAGCTGATGGTTGACAAAAACAATGGCATTGTTCAGGTCTCCTCCTTTTATCAGATTATTCTTCAGCAGAAATTCCAGTTCGTGAAGAAAAACAAAAGTACGACAGGGAGATATCTTTACCGGAAATTCCCGGATATCATCCATGACAGCAGTCTGCTCTCCCAACACCCTGGATTCAAAATCGATGGTCACATTTAATGAGAAGCGCTTGGAAGGACGAATTTCGATTCTGGTCTTTTTCTCCGGAATTTCCATGATGATATTCTCTTTTATCTCGATGTATTCCCGTTCGGCATCCAACATTTTTATACCGGCCTTTTCAATTGCTTCTACAAAAGATCTGGCGGAGCCATCCTTAATCGGGATTTCTTCCATGTCAATCTCAATCATAGCGTTGTCCACACTCATACCTCTTAACGCAGCCATCACATGTTCGATAGTATAAACTTTTGCTCCGTTGATACCGATACAAGTTCCACGGTCGGTGCTGATAACGTTTTCAATGAGCGCATCAATTATGGGCTGGCCTTCCAAATCAATCCTTTTAAATTTAATTCCGTGATTTGCGGGAGCAGGGCGAAAAACCATCGTTCCCATTGTCCCTGTATGAAGACCCTGTCCCTCTATGGAAACAGGGATTTCCAGGGTTGTTTGCCTTTCAGTCATTAAAACTAAGTTATGTTATTGTTAAATAATTTCGTGCAAAATTAGTATTTTTTTTATTTGCTCCGGCTTTTTTCTTGTAAAGATGAAAAAGTCAAAAGGGTATAAGCTGGCAATAAGGAGATTATTGTGCCTTAATCCTCTTCCTTCATGCGTTGCTCAAGCTTGCTGATACGGTCGGTAATACGATTAAAATTCTTAAAATTTACGTAAGAACGCAAAAAATCAGGCAGATGAAAGGCAGGAGAACCTTCCCATATGCTCTCCGGTTTTTTAATATTTTTTCCAATTCCTGACTGTGCCTGGATTTTTACCCCATCAGCAATGGTAAGATGTCCGGCAATGCCCACCTGCCCGCCAAACATACAGTTTTTCCCAATCTTTGTGGAGCCTGCAATACCAGACTGGGCAGCTATCACCGTGTTTTCGCCAATTTCCACGTTGTGAGCAATCTGAATAAGGTTATCCAGCTTAACTCCTTTTCTTATAATGGTAGATCCCAGTGTCGCCCGGTCGATGGTGGTATTGGTGCCAATCTCAACATTGTCTTCGATAATGACATTTCCAATTTGCGGAATCTTTTTGAAATCACCGGCACTTTGTGGAGCAAACCCAAAACCATCCGCGCCAATGGTAACTCCGGCATGAAGCGTGCAGTTATCGCCGATGAGGCATTCATCGTAAACCTTAACACCATAATAAAAAGTGGTGTTGCTACCGATTTTGCAGTTATCGCCCAAACAGGAATTGGCATAAATTTTTGTGTTGTCGCCAACCTCTGTATTTTCTCCTATGACCACAAAATCGCCGATATATACGTTTTGTCCAAGTTTTGCCGAAGTGGCAACAGCGGCTTTTTCCGAAATCCCTGTCTTATTATTCTTTGCCTGCTGAACCATTTCCAGTAAAGTCGTAAAGGAAGAATAAGCATTTTTTACTCTTATGAGGGTAGCTTTTACCGGTTTCTCAGGTATAAAGCCCTTATTTACAATGATGATGGATGCCTCTGTTGTGTAAATATATTTCGTGTAAACAGGATTGGCTAAAAAACTCAGACTGCCCTTTTTTCCTTCTTCAATTTTTGATAAGGTGGAAACTTCCACGCTTGGATTTCCTTCCACATCGCCGCTTAAAGCTACCGCAATTTGTTCTGCCGTAAATTTCATAATTTTTTTTTAGTGTGCCAAAATACAAAAAATTGTAACGGGAAATAAAGTTCTCCGAAAGCTGATAGAAAGTGGAAACGCCTGTCTCCTGCGTTTATTGTCCCATTGGAAAATCTGGCTCTCGTCAGGCGTAAGAAAAAACCGGTAGCTGTCATCCGGCAGGAAGCTGCCTTCTGAAACCCTCCTCCAGTGAAATAAATGTATCTGTGGCAGTTACTTCAAGAATAGATTGAATGTTTTCCACCAGAATTTTTTTTAGGTGCTCGTTATTATGAGAATAGATTTTCAGAAACAGAGAGTATTTTCCGGTGGTATGATGACACTCCACCACTTCGGGTATCAGCGATATTTTTTCAAAGACTTCCTCATGTGTCCGGGTATTGATAAGGTTCACCTGAATACCCACGAAAGCTGTGGTGTTATAGCCCAGCCCTTTGGGCTCGATACAAAACCGTGAGCCGGAAATGACGCCTGCATCCTGCAACTTCTCTACCCGCTGATGGATGAGCGCACCCGATACATGGCACTGACGTGCGATTTCCAGGAAAGAAGTACGGGCATCCAGACTAAGAAATTCTAAAATCTGTTTATCCAGACTATCAATTTGAAAATGTTGCGCCATAGTTTTTTTATTAAAAATATAAAATCAATAGTTATTATTGTTATTTTCTGCAAAATTATAAGTTTTATCTAATAATAAAACATAATCCAATAAAATATTGCAAAATAAGTTGTTAATACTTAAATTTGCAGAAAAAATTAACCAAAATAGTTAAAAGATGAAATCTCCATGGCTGGTTTCAGACACACGACTTGTCCCGCTTCAAGTGGGAAGGGAATGATTAAAAGGCTTTGCGATCTTAGCGTAAGTTCCTTTCTGCGGTCTTTGCGTGAAATATAAACATTTGGTAAACAACGAAATACGAAATTATAAACAGATGAAACACTCATATTTAAATTTTAAACACACAAGAGCATGATTAAAGTCCGCATAGCGGACGACTCAAATGTAGCCTTGGATTTCAATCCAAGGCGATAATGACAAGGTATTTAATATCAATATATTACAAATTTTTAAACAGATGAAAAAGCATTTTGATCCGGCAACGGCTATCCAGAAACTGGAGCAGTTTGGTGAATTTGGTGGCGTCAATCCATCCATTACCGATTCAGCCACTTTTACTTTTATGACAGAGGAGGAGATGACTAAAACTTTTCACGGTGTGGGAGAAGGTTGTTTCCTCTATTCACGTCACTGGAACCCTACCAACCGGTATCTTGCTGAGGCGCTGGCAGCCATGGAAGGCTCCGAACTGGCCTGGGTCACTGGCTCCGGAATGGCGGCTATTACAACAACGTTGTTGCAATTGTGCAACACGGGAGATCATATCGTTACCAGTGTAACAACTTATGGCGGCACTTATGCTTTTCTGGCCAACTACCTGAAAAAATTTAAGATTGATGTTACCTTTGTAAATATTACGGATCTGGCGAGTGTCAGGAATGCTATCCGCCCCAATACCAAAGTTATTTATACGGAATCGATGACCAACCCGATGTTGCAGATTTCGGATATTCCGGGGCTGGCAAAAATTGCCCGTAAGCACGGCATTAAACTGGTGGTTGACAACACTTTTACACCAATGATATTTTCGCCCATTCAAATGGGCGCCGATATTGTGGTGTATAGCATGACAAAATTTATCAATGGCAAAAATGATGCCGTGGCGGGTGCTATTTGTGCTTCGGAGGAGTTTATCGAAGCTATTAGCAACGTGAACGATGGAACAGCCATGCTGCTGGGCCCTGTTCTGGATCCATTGCGCTCCTCCAGTATTTTAAAAAATATGGCCACATTGCATATTCGAATGCAAAAACACAGCGAAAATGCCATGTACATGGCAAAAAAACTCAAGGAAATAGGCTTGAAACACATCTATCCCGGGCTACCCGAACATCCGCAGCATGAGCTTATGAACAAGCTGATGAATAAAGATTTCGGTTATGGTGGCATTATTGCCATCGATCTGGAGACTGCTGAACGGGCAGCACCGTTTATGGAGTTGATGCAGAAAAAAGGTGTTGGATATCATGCCGTTAGCCTTGGATATTTTAAAACCCTGTTCTCTAACTCGGGAAAAAGTACCTCCTCAGAAGTTCCCGAAGACCTTCAAAAAGAGATGGGGCTTTCAGCTGGGTTGGTTCGTTTCTCCGTTGGTCTTGACCATGACATTGCTCATAGTTACCAACTGGTGGAAGACTCATTACGTGAGTTGAAATATATTTAAGCTTTTTCGGACAATTCAGCTTATCTGTGTAAAAGCCGCTTCATTGCGGCTTTTACCTTTTTCAGGTGCTTGCTGTTTTGTACTTTTTGCATGAAAATGGTAAGCTATGGCGAGAATAAAAATTGGTGTATCGTTTAAGGTCGGAGGACCAGAAAAAATCTACCGGTTATTTAAAATTGTCTTTTAACCCCTCCAGCTCTTCAATGACTAATCCGGTTTTTTCTTTCAGCGCCTGATAGATAGCCTCCACATCTTCCATGTCTTTGTTGGCTCCTTTAATTTCCAGTTGCCTTGCCAGTTCCTGCACTTCCGGAGCCACAAAATTGGCCACCACACCTTTCAGACTGTGGGCGTTGAATTTGATTTGTCCAAAATCTTTTTCATCTATATTTTTTCGTAGCGTTTCCATACGCTCCGGGTATTCATCAATAAAAATATTGATGATTTCCAGGATAACTTCGTTATCAAAGTATTGAAAGTTTTCCAAAAACTGCTTTTTGTCAATCATTTCCATGGTGTGAGGTTTAAATTCTTTTCAAAAATAGAAAAATATTCCCTTTTTCCGGATAGATGTGCAACTATCTTTGAAATTATCTGTTTGGAGTGTTGTAATCTTGTTTAAACTCTCTAAATATTAGGATTTGAGCAACCAGTATAAACAACTGATTTTGAGGTTGTGGCTCCATCCGTTATTGAAACCGTAAATGTCAAGATGAGCGTATTCAAGCAAAGGTATCCAGCTTCCACATCAACATCCCACATCTAAAACCCCAGCAGACTTCCTCCCTGAAAGACAAGAAAGGCTACAATCCAGGCCAGCGTGGTGGTGTAAGCTGCCAGGAAAAGTGACCATTTCCACTGGCCGGTTTCATTTTTGATAGCGGCTACTACGGCTATACAGGGGAAATAAATCAGGATAAACAGCAGGAAAGCGAGAGCTGCCAACGGTGTAAACACTGTCTGACCTTTGTGTGGACCACTGGAATAGACTTGCTCGCGCAAGCGTTGCGTAAGCCCCTCTTTCCTTGGTGCTCCGGGGGATAGCGGATAGAGAACGCCCATAGTTGATACAACAACCTCTTTGGCGGCACCACCGGCAATGAGGCTGACTCCCATTTTCCAATCGAAGCCCAACGGACGTATTACCGGTTCAATAAAGTGCCCTATTCGGCCTATGATAGAGTTTTCCTGCTTCTTCATGGCCATCTCACTTTTCAGCAGGTCAATCTTTTCAAGTCTCAAAGTCTCCATCTTTTTTATCTGTTCCGGCTTTAAGTTGCCATGTTTCAGTTTGATGAGTACGTTTTTGTTGATCTGGCTCACCTTCTCGTGGTAGGCGACTTCAAATCTTTTTCCCAACGGAAAATAGCCCATAGCCCAAATAAGGATGGATGCCAGCAGGATGATTGTTCCCATTTTCTTCAGGTACATTTCGCCTTTAAACCATGTTTGTTTTAAAACTGATACCATCCGTGGCATCCGGTAGGGTGGGAGCTCCATAACAAAAGGAATAGTGCTGGCTTTGAAAATGGTTTTCTTGAAAATCCAGGCCATAACACCAGCCAGGAAAATCCCAAAAAGGTAAATCCCAAACAGAAGAGTCCCCTGATAGGAAGCAAAGAAAGCACCGATAACCAGAATGTAAACAGGGTAACGGGCGCTGCACGACATAAACGGAATGATGAGCATGGTCACCAGCCGGTCATTTTTGTTTTCGATAGTCCGTGTGGCCATAATAGCCGGCACATTACATCCAAAGCCCATGAGCATGGGCACAAACGACTTCCCGTGAAGCCCGATTTTGTGCATGAGCTTGTCCACAATAAAGGCTACCCGTGCCATGTATCCGGAAGCTTCCATGAGCGTGATAAAGAAGAATAGAATGAGAATGTTGGGCAAAAAGATAATGACCCCGCCCACACCGCCAATGATACCGTCCACGATCATGTCGCGAAAAGCATTGGGAGGAAGAATCCGTGTGAAAATCTCACCCAGCCAGTTAACACCAAGTTGTATCCAGTGCATGGGATAGTCGCCTACGTAAAAGGTGGCCTGAAAAGTCAGCCACATGGCGAACAGAAAAATGGGATAACTCAGTAGTTTTCCGGTAACCACCGTATCAATAATCCGGCTTATGGTGATTTTATTCTTTTCCTCAGCTGGCTTTAGCGTTTCGCGCAGAGCGCCTTCAATGAACCCGTATTTGGCATCGGTAATGATGGTCTCCATGGTTTCATTGCGCTGTTTTTCAATATTTTCTGCCAATTTCTCAGCAAGGTTGAGAATTTCGTCAGCATTGTCAAAATATTTTTTTACTCTTTTGATTTCCTGTGCATCCCGTTCCAAAAGTTTCAGCGACAGGTAACGGGGCGATATTTTGGCCGTTAACACCTCATTTCCTGGCTTGTTGATGAATACCTGAAGCGCCTTGATGGCGTTTTCTATAAGATGCCCGTAATTGATATGAATGTGCCTGATAGTCGGCTCTTTGTCCTCATAAACCTCAATGATTTTGTTGAAAAGTTTACCGATACCTCTTCCTTTTGAGCCCACCGTATGCACCATCGGAATACCAATCATTTTTGACAGTGCTTCGTAATCAAACTGGTCACCTTTTGCCAGAAATTCATCCCACATGTTCAGGGCAATCACCACCTTCATGTCCATGTCGATAAGCTGGGTGGTAAGATAAAGGTTGCGCTCCAGGTTGGAAGTGTCTATTACGTTCAGGATAATGTCGGGAAGTTCGTTGACAATGTGATCACGAACATACAACTCTTCGGGGGTATAGCTTGTAATTGAGTACGTTCCGGGTAGGTCAACCAGTTTGAAAGTGTAGCCGCGGTGCATGAAAACGGCCTGTTTGGCGTCGATGGTGACACCGCCGTAGTTTCCGACTTTTTCTTTGGAGTGCGAAGCAAAATTGAAAATGGTGGTTTTGCCGCAATTGGGGTTGCCCACCAGCGCCACATTGATTACTTTGCTTCGTGCTATGCCGGATGTCAGATTCAGCGTCTCTTCCAGCTCAAAAGTACCTCTGAACTTGTTGTCTTTGCTCTCGAAGGTCAGATCTTTTGTAACCTCTATCAGGGCAGCTTCGCTGTGGCGCAACGAAACCTCATATCCCATAATGTTATACTCCACCGGGTCTTTCAGCGGAGCATTTTTCACTACGATAACTTGTTTGCCCACCACAAAACCCATCTCGATGATGCGCTTACGAAAAGCACCCCGGCCACGAACTTTTGTGATAATTCCTTTATCTCCCGTCTTCAACTCTGCCAGGGTCATATCTTCTTCATATATTTTTGCAAATTACGCCTCTTTCTTAGAATAAAAAAATACCTTGTAAAGGGTATTCACTACCAGCGCTTTAAAATATGTCTGGCGACTACATTAACGGCAAAGAGTTGGTATCTTCCTCATAAAGCAGGTGATGCACCTTCGGCATGATGTTCGTAATACGGTAACCCCAATGGGTGGCATAAAGTTTCCGAATTTCATTTACGGCATTTTGTCTGGCGGCATAAGTATTTCGCTGGTAGAGTAGTATGAAATCTTTCATATCCTGATAAATATCGGTCAGGTTTTCTGAAAGGCTGGCTTTCAGCGGCTCATTTTCATTGATATATTGGGGGTCGATAATCCAGAATTCATCATGCTTCCCAAAAATTTCTCGTAGTGCATAAAACAGCGTCTCCCACTCTTCGGGGGTGAAAAACCGTTCATTAGCATCCGGATTTTCAACCTCAACGTTGGGAATCAGACTTCCTTTCAGGTAGAGTAACGGACCGATGCGGGAAACAAACTCTAAAATTTCGGTATGTGTTTTTTCCCCGAGGTGCTCAAAATAATAGCAATACTCATTGGCTACCGTAAGAATTTCCAAAACAGGCTTTTTTAGTGTAATATCGGGAATCTCGTTGCTCATGCTTCAAATTTTTCGCAAAAATACATTCTTTTTCTATTATCAGCATCTGTGTTTTGCGGGCAGGGCTGTTCGTTATATTTGTGCCTGGTGGGGCGTGTTTCGTTTACTTCAGCTTCAGCTCGCAGACAATATCTTCAATTTGTGCCTCCAGCACTTTGTTTACCCTGTCAAAGTCTTCTATCTTCTTCAGCACACCTTTGAGTCCGAAATAGAATTTTATTTTCGGCTCGGTACCTGAAGGACGTACGCTTATCTTAGAGCCGTTTTCGGTGAAAAACTGCAACACGTTGGATTTTGGGAGGTCAATTCCGGCAGTTGTTCCTGCAACCAAATCATGGTCGGTGCTGCTTTCGTAATCTTTGATGCACACCACTTTGGAGCCTCCCAGCACTTTGGGAGGATGCACACGGAAATCATCCATAATTTTTTGGATTTCTTCGGCGCCCGCTTTTCCTTTTCTCACGATGGAAACCAGTTTTTCTTTGTAAAAACCGAATTCCAGATACAGCCCTTTCAGCATTTCGTATAGGCTTGTTCCTTTGTCAGCAGCCCAGGCAGCCGTTTCGGCAATCATGGAGCAGGAGATAACAGCATCTTTGTCGCGGACAAAATCGCCCACAAGGTAGCCGTAGCTCTCTTCGCCTCCTCCGATAAAGGTCTTCTCACCTTCGAGGCGTTTGATGATGTCGGCAATATATTTGAACCCGGTGAGCACATCGTAATGTTCTACGTTAAACTTGTCTGCAAGTTCAAAAAGGAGTTCAGAGGTGACAATAGTTTTGACAATGAATTCGTTACCGGTAAGCTTTCCGTTCTCCGACCATTTGGTTAGCAGGTAGTTGATGAGTAGCGAGGCGGCCTGGTTACCGTTGAGAAGTACAAAATCGTCGCCATTGCGAACCGCAATACCCACGCGGTCACCATCGGGGTCGGTGGCCATAACAAGGTCGGCGCCAATAGCTTTTGCTTTCCGGATAGCCAGCTCAAGAGCAGCCGGTTCCTCTGGGTTAGGAGAAACCACTGTGGGGAAATTACCGTCAGGAACGGCTTGTTCCTCAACAATATGTACGTTTGAAAAGCCGAACTTTCTCAATGATTCCGGAACCAGCTTAAACCCTGTGCCGTGCAGTGGGGTGTAAACAATACTGAAATTTTTTTGACGTTCGATAACTTCCGGCGAAAGCGAGAGTGCTTTCACCTTTTCCAGATATTCTTTGTCCACCTCTTCACCAATGGTCTCAATCAAAGCAGGGTTTCCGGTAAAGCTGATTTCATCAATGCTCTCGATTTTTTCTACTTCGGCTATCACATTTTTATCATGTGGGCTAATCAGCTGGCCGCCATCTTCCCAATAGGCTTTGTATCCGTTATATTCTTTGGGATTGTGTGAAGCGGTAATCATGATGCCGCCCTGGCAACTCAAATGGCGAATGGCAAAAGAGAGTTCCGGTGTGGGGCGCAGGTCGTCAAAAAGAAAGACCTTAAACCCGTTGGCCGAAAATATATTGGCAGCCACTTCAGCAAAATTACGGCTGTTGTTTCTTGAATCATGGGCAATGGCAACACTGATTTGCTCTTTATCGGGGAAATTGATTTTCAGATAGTTGCTGAAACCCTGGGTGGCCAGCCCTACGGTGTATTTGTTCATACGGTTGGAGCCGGCTCCCATGATACCGCGCAGTCCGCCGGTACCAAATTCCATATCACGGTAAAAGGCCTCAGTAAGTTCTTTCGGGTTGTTTTCCATCATGTCGCGAACGGCTTGTTTGGTTTCTTCGTCGTAAGCGCCGGCAAGCCAGATGTTGGCTTTGTCCAGAACGTATTTGTCTATTTCTGTTTTCATATTAACTGCTTTTTAGTTGTTCCAAAACCAGTTTCAGGCTTTCGAGCCAGTAAGGCACTTCCAACCCGAAATCCTTTTTTATTTTGGCCTTGTTCAAAACGCTGTAAAATGGCCGGTTGGCTTTTGCCGGAAAGTCTTTTGATTCGATGGCGTTTATTTTACAGTCTGTACCCGACTCGCGAATAATGGCCTGAGCAAAATCGTACCAGCTGATAACGCCTTCGTTACTATAATGGTAGATGTTCACTCTTTCTTTGATTTTTTTGCTGCAAAGAATATCCAGGATAGCCCGTGCCAAATCGCCGGCGTAGGTAGGCGTTCCAATTTGGTCAACCACCACTCCCAGCTCTTCGCGCTCTTTTCCCAGGCGGAGCATTGTTTTAACGAAATTATTTCCAAAAGATGAATAGAGCCATGATGTTCTGATAATCAAACATTTGTCGGTAAACTTCTCCACAGCTTCTTCACCTTCACGCTTGGTAAGGCCGTAGAAGGAATTGGGCGAGGGAGGGTCTGTTTCCACATACGGACGATAGTTTGTGCCGTCAAAAACGTAGTCGGTGGAGATGTGTACCAGAAAAGTGTGATGAGTAGCACAGGCTTTGGTCAGATATTCGACTGCTGTTGCATTGATAAGCCTGGCCAGCCCACGGTCGTCTTCGGCTTTGTCCACAGCTGTGTAAGCCGCACAGTTGATGCAGAAGTCGAACTGCCCGTTTTTCAGAAAATTATCAACCGCTTTTTCATCGGTCAGATCCAGCTCGTCCACATCGGTATAGGTAAAAGTAAAAGCGGGATATTGTTTCTCCAACTGCCTGATTTCGGAGCCCAGCTGTCCGTTGCTTCCGGTAACGAGAATTTTTTTCATTATTAAATATCTTTGTCTTCCCGAATGAGGTTTTCAAAATATGCAATGGTTTTCTTCAGCCCTTCTTCGAGATGAACTTTCGGCTCCCAGTTCAGCTTTTCTTTGGCGAGGCTGATATCCGGTTTGCGTTGCATGGGGTCGTCGGCAGGCAGCGGATGATAAACAATTTTAGATTTACTACCAATCATATCTATCACCTTCTCAGCCAGTTCAAGAATGGTAAATTCTCCCGGGTTCCCGATGTTGACGGGGCCGATGAAGTCATCATCGGTGGCCATCATTTTCAGCATGCCTTCCACCATATCATCCACATATTGGAAGCTGCGGGTTTGCTGTCCGTCGCCATAAATGGTGATGTCCTTGCCGTGGAGTGCCTGCATGATAAAATTGGAGACTACCCTGCCATCGTGCGGATGCATGTTAGGGCCGTAGGTATTGAAAATGCGAATAATCTTGATTTTTACATTGTTCTGATGATGATAATTCATAAAGAGGGTTTCCGAAACCCTTTTTCCCTCATCATAGCACGAACGCGGTCCGATAGGATTCACATGACCCCAATAATCCTCTGTTTGCGGATGTACCTGCGGGTCGCCGTAAACCTCACTAGTAGAGGCTTGCAGGATTTTAGCACGAACTCTTTTGGCCAGCCCCAGCATGTTGATGGCACCCATCACCGAAGTTTTCACCGTTTTTATGGGATTGTACTGGTAATGGATGGGAGAGGCGGGACAAGCGAGATTGAAAATCTGATCGACTTCCACAAAATAGGGGCTGGTCACGTCGTGGCGTACAATCTCAAAATACGGATTTTCTTTCAGTGAGACAATGTTTCTTTTCTGTCCGGTAAAATAGTTGTCCAGCGATATGACTTCATTTCCCTCATCCAGCAGGCGTTTGCATAGGTGCGAGCCGATAAAACCAGCGCCACCTGTAACAAGAATTCGTTTCATAAACAAAAGTATTTAAAAAAACTCCCGAACATAAATTGTCCGGGAGTCAGAAGTTTAAAAATTTATTTCTTTACATTACTTCGTCCGATGCCAAAGTAGTCGAAGCCTGCCTCTGCCATATCTTCAGGATTGTAAATATTACGTCCGTCAAAAATAACTTTTCCTTTTAGTAACTTATCTATTATTTTCATATTGGGAAATTTGAATTCAGGCCATTCGGTGATGACAAACAGCCCATCGGCATCGATAAGAACTTCATGCTGGTCATCAATAAGCTCTACGGAATCTCCCAGCATACGTTTGGCTTCTTCCATGGCTACAGGGTCGTAAGCTTTTACTTTGGCACCGGCATCCAGCAGCTTTTTGATGATGACCAATGAAGGTGCTTCACGCATATCATCGGTTTGCGGCTTGAAAGCCAGTCCCCAAATGGCAAAAGTTTTCCCTTTCAGGTCACCGCCAAAATAGTTCATGGCTTTTCCGAAAAGGACTGATTTCTGCCGCTCGTTGACGTTTTCCACTGCTTTCAGCACTTCCATATCGTAGCCGTTTTTGTCGGCTGTCATGATAAGAGCTTTAACATCTTTCGGAAAGCAGGATCCACCATAACCGGTTCCCGGATAGATAAAATAGGGTCCTATCCTGCGGTCGGAGCCAATGCCTTTTCTTACCGAGTTCACATCGGCGCTCACAATCTCACACAGGTTAGCGATGTCATTCATAAAACTTATTTTGGTAGCCAGCATGGCGTTAGCAGCATATTTTGTCATTTCGGCGGAGATGATATCCATAAAAATAACCGGGTGACCGTTCATGGTGAAAGGTTTGTAAAGCCGCTCCATAATTTTTTTGGCTCTGTCCGAATCAATACCCACCACAATGCGGTCTGGTTTAAGGAAATCGTCCACAGCGGCACCCTCTTTCAGAAACTCAGGGTTAGAGGCCACATCAAAGGGGATATCCACACCTCTTTTGTCCAGCTCTTTTTGGATAGCCGCCCTAACTTTCTCAGCGGTTCCTACCGGAACGGTGCTTTTGGTGACCATCAGCAGGTAGTCGTTCATATTTTGTCCTACTTCGCTGGCTACGCCCAGAACATATTTCAAATCGGCACTTCCATCTTCATCCGGAGGTGTGCCCACGGCACCAAAAACAACATCCACGCCATCCAGGTTCTTTGCAAGTTCCGTGCTGAAGTTTAGTCGTTCTTTTTCATGGTTTCTTTTAACCAGTTCTTCCAAACCAGGTTCGTAGATGGGTAAAATTCCGTTTTTCAGATTTTCAATTTTTCTTTGATCGATATCAACACAGGTAACATCGATTCCTATCTCGGCAAAACAGGATCCGGTCACTAAACCTACATAACCCGTGCCAACCATTGTAATTTTCATGTTGTCATTTTTTATTTAAAAGAGTTCTCAAAGATAAAAAAAATATAAAGCCGCCGGTGATTCATCCTGCTGATAAAAGTCAGTAGAGCTAAAGCAAAAGAAGTATTTTACTCTTTTTTCTGATTTTAAGGCCTGGATGTAATGTCGGAAATTCCGGTATTACATCCAGGCAAATATTTAACGAAAACTATTTTATTTCAACCATTTATTCAGCCAGCCGGAGAAGGTACGTTGCCATAAAATACTATTTTGCGGTTTTGAGACCCAATGGCTCTCATCGGGAAAATAGAGAAATTCTGCCGGAACATGAAGCAAAATAGCTGCATCGAAAGCCTGCATGCCTTGTGTTACCGGAATGCGGTAATCCAACTGTGAGTGAATCACTAAAATGGGAGTGTTCCAGTTTTGTACAAAATTGCTGGGCGAAGCGGTAGCATAAGAGTGCTGAGCCTCTTTGTTGGCTTTGTCCCAGAACGGGCCGCCTAAATCCCAATTTACAAACCACATCTCATCAGTTTCGAGGTACATCGATTTCATATCGAATATGCCATCATGGGCAATGAATACTTTGAAACGGTGGTTCAGGTTGTGACCGGCAATCCAGTATATGGAATAACCACCAAAAGAAGCGCCCACGGCTCCTAACCGGTTTTCATCTATAAAAGGTTCCTTTTTCAATGAGTCGATGGCGCTGAAATAGTCTTTCATAGCCTGTCCGCCATAATCGCCGCTGATTTCTTCCTCCCATTTGGTACCGAAGCCGGGAAGCCCGCGCCGGTTAGGAGCCACGATGATGTAACCGTTGGCAGCCATCATCTGGAAATTCCAGCGGTACGACCAAAACTGGCTCACGGTGCTTTGCGGGCCTCCCTGGCAGTAAAGCAATGCAGGATATTTTTTAGCGGGGTTAAAATGAGGCGGGTAGATAACCCAGGTGAGCTCCTGTTTGCCATCGGTAGTCTTTACCCAGCGTTTTTCCACTTTTCCCATAGTGAGTTGATTTAGCAGACCTTTGTTTGTGGAAGTTACCTGCCGGACATCACCGTTTTTAGCATTGACGGCATAAATCTCGATAGGCATCGACATGCTCATACGTGTGGCATACAGTGTTTTACCTGCAGGAATAACACCTGTATAATCATGGATGCCTTCGGTGACTTTGGTAATCTTATCCTTTTTGACATCCAGCCGGTAGATATCGTCGGAAGCGTGCCAGTCACTGATAAAATAAACATATTTTCCATTGGTACTCCACTCAAGCCCATGGGCATTCTGGTCGAAATCTTTGGTGTAATCAGCTTTCTCACCGGTCTGAAGGTTCATAATGAAAAGACGGTTTTTGTCTGACTCGTAGCCATCGCGTTTCATACTTTCCCAGGCCATGTATTTGCCGTCGGGTGAAAAGACCGGAGCCACATCGTAACCCATCATTCCCTTGGCCATATTTTGGGTGGTTTTGTCGGCCAACCGGTAAAAATAGATATCAGAGTTTGTGGAGAGCGTGTAAGCCAGCCCTTTCTTTTTGCGACAGGTGTAGGCAATGGTTTTGGAGTCGGGTGTCCAGTTGATTTGTTCCATGCTGCCAAAAGGTTTCATAGGGCTTTCGTAAGGCTCATCTTTCATGATGTCAGTGATGTTTGTCAACGATTTGCCATCATAATTGGCGACAAAAATATGGCTGTAGCTATCCACCCAGACGTCCCAGTGCCGGTACATCAGGTCGGCGTATATACGGCCTGTGGTTTTCGGCAGGTCGGGATAAATGTCGCGGGGAGTTTTGTCCAGTTTTACTTCTGCCGTAAAGAGCACTTTTTTCCCATCCGGAGAATATTTAAAACCGGTGATACCCCCTTTGAAGTGACTGATTTGCACCGGATCGGAGCCATCTGGATTCATTTCCCAAAGTTGCATGGAGCCGTTACGGGCCGAAAGGAATCCTATTTTCTTACCATCGGGTCGCCAGATGGCATTGTATTCGCTACCGGTAGTATGGGTGAGTTGTTTCAGGCTTTTGCCATCCACACCGATACGGTATAGTTCCCGGTTTCCTTTGTTTTGTTTTTTGCTGTAATAGGTTACCCCGTAAACCAGTGTTTTACCATCGGGCGAAAGCTGCGGGTCGCTCAGCCGGCCGAATGACAACAGGACTTCCGGCGTCATAACGTCGCTTTTCAGCTTCAGATGGGGCTTTTCAATAATGCCGGCCTGCTTCTGGCTGTAAACTGATAAACTCAGAACGAGTGAAAGTAAAATTAATGCATATTTCTTCATGATTATGATTGTTTTTGATGAAGCAACAAAAATAGGGAAATGTCAGGATTTGTTGTCGGATTTAGCCAACATAACAATCTTCACTAATTTCTAAAATAAATCAACACCGGAACACCGGAAAGTCCCAATCTCAGAACCCGGTTTGTTTCATGGTAATTGGTATTTTCAGTATTAAAGATTGAGGTAATCTTTGAAACTTTTCCGGGAACGGAAAAATGTTCCTGCTGCTGTTCAAAATGGTGGGAAGCGGTAGGCCTCCAGGCAATGATAATGTTATTACCTGTCTTGTAATCTTTTAACAGATAAGCATATACATTGTTGTCTTCGCTAATGATTTTGATAAAATGATAAGAACCGATTTGTTGTTTCAGTAGGGAAAAGGCTTTAAAGGAAAGTTTTTCGTGAAAGCCAGTATTGTACGAACCGGTAAGGCCGGAGCGGTTGTGAAGAAATGATTTGTATGCCACATTAGCAAAATAGTACCAGTAAAACTGCCGGGCGCCGAGACGCCAGAGTATCATGGCCATGCGAACACCGTAAATGGCTTGCTCTTTTTCCGTAACACACTCGCTGTGTGTACAGTTTTCACCTCCGCCGTTGCTGTCGAAACCAAATTCAGTAACATATACTGGTTTTCCAGGCAGGTTTTTATTCCTGAAACGCAACATGTTGGCCATAGACCATACCGCGGAACGAGGATCTTCGGGGTTGACAGCCGTACGTTTTCCGTTTTCCTGAAAAACGTAGGAATAGATATGGGTGTTCAGGCCATCCACATCCTCCGCGGAAGCATCCACATATTTTGTAATGTAATCGTTGTCGTCTTTCTCAGGGTCATAAGCCTGAACGGCACAAGGCAGCACGGGAACTTTTGAAACCGATTTGATGCCGGCATTCATTCCTGCCAGAATTTTCCGGTAAGTGCGGGCATTGTAATTCCATGGTTCGTTACCTATTTCAATCATGCTGACGAGATGCTCTTTCCGGAAAAAGTGTGCGGCATAAGCTTTCCCAAAAGCATAAGCTTCACGGTAGGGATTTTTCCATAATGTGTCCGGAAAGTTCTCCTGTTTGAAAGCCAGCGTGATGTCAATATGGAGTCCGGCCTGTTTCCAGTTCTTGTATTCTCTGTCCCAGTTAAGCCATTTTTTTGCAGGTGTTCCCCTGCCGGCTGCCATCTTTGTAAAATCAGGAACCTGCTGAGGGCTAATCATATCCCAGTCGAGAGGTTCGTAACTCCTTAAATTTTTGGTTACTACCTTGAATTTCTCCGGTCCGGTTCCCGGTTTCAATAAGTCGGAATAGACGCTGTAGCCCCATCCCCAGAAAGTGTTTAGTCCGAATGCTTTAGCAAAGGAATTGTGAGAAGGTCTGGCTTTTGGCCTTGCACCCCAGGGGCCGTTTTTGTCGTAAACGGCAAATTCCCATAAGGCTGCTTTTTGCCAATTACGCAAAGGCAGTGTAAACACAATTTTCAGATACCTTGCCGCAACAGGTCGTGCCAGCGGACTATACAAAAATGGAATGGCTTTTGGATTTAGCCGGGTGACTTTCTGCCAGTGTTTTTTGTCGTTGCTCGCCAGTACTTCAATCTGAGTGACGGAGGAGCTGTTGAGTTGCCGGCTGCTTATCCATCCGATGTTTCTTGTTTGTCCGTAGTCGAAAAGCACATACTCCGTGGGCTTTTTGTGCAAAGCAGCCAGCTCATACAGCTGAAATGATTTTCGGCTTTCCAGGCGAATGTTAGTAACTTTTTCTTTTGTCTTTATATTGAAATTGACGATCTGAAAATTATTGGCCGGAGAGTATTTGAACCGGATTGTTCTGTGATTTATCGTTTCGAGAAGAAGAAATAGTGTGTCATTGACATCAGCTTTCAGGCTTAGAAGCAGGAGAGAGGTGGCGGGTTGCATGTCCAGGGAAAGTCTGCCATTTTGGATTTCCTGATGGGTGTTGGTGTTGCCATCAAATGCCGGCGTTGCAGAAGAAAGTTCCGGCGAGGTTACAAAATGACGCTTGTGCAGAAGATAATTCAAATCCTTTCGGGAGATATATCTGCCGGGTAACGGGTTATCCGATTGCCAGAAGGTATGCGGATTGTTGTCGGTGATAAATTGTTTGTTTTGCCCTGAACTCACCGTGATTTTTGCCTGATAGGGCAGGATAAGGCCTGCATTCGGCTGCCATTGCTGAGCGCTGAGGGAAACAGAAAAAATAAGGGTGATTAAAATCAGGGAGAAACGCTTTGCCATAAGTGCTACTTTTTGTTTTGTAAAGATAGTAAAACGTTTTAGCCGAATTGTTGTTGCCCGGTTTTTCGGAATGAATATAGAATCAGGTTTATTGTTAAAAGTTTTCCATACAGGACTGTTTCAAATCACCGGGCGTCAATAATATCCTTTTCGCAACTTCGCCCACTCATCTTTTCGCCCCCTCGCCTTTTCTCTCCCTCGCTCTCTCGCCCCGTTACTCTTTCACTCTCTCGTTCTTAAGCCAGTCGTACCAGGCATCCATACCTTCTCCGGTGGTTGCCGACACTTCAAAGAATTTCAAATGATGGTTGACGCGCATCGCAAATTCTTTGGCTTTTTCCACATCGAAATTGACGTACGGCAACAGGTCTATTTTGTTGATGACACAAATATCCGCAGATTGAAACATGTCGGGATATTTTATGGGCTTGTCATCGCCTTCGGTTACGCTGATAAGGACAACGCGGTTGTTCTCCCCGAGGTCGAAAAGGGCAGGACAGACGAGGTTACCCACGTTTTCGATCATGACGACCGAATTTTCTTCGGGTTTCAACGCTTTAAGTGCCCGGTGAACCATGTCGCTGTCCAAATGGCAGCCTTGTCCGGTATTGATTTGGATGACAGGAGTGCCCAGAGCTTCTATGCGTCGTGCATCCTGAAAAGTCTGCTGGTCACCTTCGATAACATAAAACGGAATTTCCTCTTTCAGGTCGCTAAGGGTTTTTTCGAGAAAAGTGGTTTTGCCTGAACCTGGAGAACTGACAAGATTCAGGGCAAGGATTTTCTTTGCTTCGAAAAAGCCTCTGTTTTGCATGGCTTTTAAATTATTGCTTTGCAGGATGTCCTGCTCCATTTCAACCACGGTTTTAGAATGGAAATGTTCGTGATGGTGGTGAGGATGTTCATGCCCGTGCTCAGGCATCAACGAGAGATTCTCCGGGTTTACTTTTCCCGGTTTGGTCATCATAATTTTTGTTTCAGTGGTATTGCCACAACCGCATGTCATACACATAATAGTGAATTTTTAATTTTTGATTACTGTCATTCTTTTGATTCTCAACTCCTTGCCGGAAACGACATCGCAAAATGGATTTCCACATTCCGGACAGGCATCGAAACTGCTGGAGGCGGTGAAAGTATGGCCGCATGCACTGCACTTTGCATTTGCCGGAGGCCGGTTGATTTTCAGTTTTGCTTTTTCCAGCAGGGTTTTGCTCACTCCGGCGTCCCAGGCAAAATAAAAAGCCTCCATTTCCACGCCCGAAAGCATACCGATATCCAGTTCAATGGATTCCACGGTATCGGCTTGTTGCTTTTCGCGTTCTTTTTCCACCGTGTCAACGATGCTCATAACTATGGATAACTCGTGCATTTTTCGGAACTATTTCAAAATTTCTCTTCAAAATCTCTTTTCATATACTGAATACGCTCGAAACGGGCATCGGTGGTTTGATAGTCCAGCGATTTTCCACGAAAGTCATCCAGCTTTTCAAAATTATTTTTCTTCATCCAGTTTTCCAAACCTTCCAGTATTTTAACAATATGAGGGATGCCATTTTGGAAAAGGGTGGAACAAATCTCCACAGCCCTGGCTCCCACCAGAATTTGTTTGATGAGCGCCGTGTCGTAATGGATTCCCGTAGAGGCAACGATATCACAAGGAATTTTATGCCCGCTCAGCAGGGCAATCCATCGCAAGGGAAGGCTCATCTCTTCGGGTGAGGAAAAATGCTCGCGGCTGACCACCTTTAACGTTTCAATATCGATGTCTGGTCGGAAATAGCGGTTAAACAAAACCAGTCCATCCAGGCCGGCATCTACCAGCCTGTTGATAATGGTGCAGAGGTTGGTGAAGAAAGGCCCCAGTTTTATGGAAACAGGTATGCTGACCTCCTGCTTTACATTTTTCAGGATTTTCACGTAAAGGTCTTCAATTTCAATACTGGTCATGCTGTTGTTAAACGGAAAAATGGAAATGTTCAGCTCCAGCGCATCGGCACCGGCTTTCTCTATCTCCCGTGCATATTTTGGCCAGTTGTCGGCACTTTTACAATGAATACTCGAAATGATGGGTACGGAAGCATCGAGACTTTTGGCTGCTTTTACAAATTGCAGATAGTGCTCCAGTATGGCCTCTTTTGAAAGGTCCAATACTTTTTCTTTCGCTTCGGAATACCAGTAATAGACTTCATTCTCCTTACTCTGTTTCAGCTTTGCTTCAACACGCAGAGTCATCTGTTCCTCAAAAATGGATTTAAGTACAACAGCGGCGGCACCATAGCTTATACATTGCCGGATAGTTTCCAAATCGCCACTTATTCTTGAGCTGCTGATAATCACAGGGTTCTTTAACTTTAATCCCATGTATGTGGTGGAAAGATCCATAGTTTTGATTTTAATTATTTGATAAATAACTTGTTAAAAGCGTTGTTACGGCTTCAAGGCTTTTGTCGAGGTTTTGCCTGGCCTTGTCGGTAAGCCCCTCCTTCATATCCCATTCGTAGCCGCGAATATGTAGCAGATGACTTTTAGGTTGCTTGCCAAACAGTGTCTGACATAGGTAAAGTACATAAGCCGGAGCAACGGCATGCATACTGAATTCAAGTTTTGCTTTGGAAGGCTCAAGTGTGGTAAAAGCAAAATCATGAATATCTTCACAGGAAGCATCAGTAAAAATGACTTCATCGTAATGAGAAATTTTCTCTGCATCTTCAATGTTCAGCTGATAGTTCATGTCCACGTCAATAGCTTCCGGGAAATGCTTTTCAGCCCATTTCTTCACCTTTTTTGCGCAGTGTACTCCCAGGCCGTCATCTTGACGCCCGGGATTACCATAGCCATAAACCAAAATCTTTTTCATTGTATTCAGTCTTTCATTTTATGATCTAAAACATGGCCGTCCGGACCTAAGATAGTCATCTCCAGTGGCATCTGTCCCAGTGCATGGGTGGCGCAACTAAGGCACGGGTCATAAGCCCTGATGGCTACTTCCACAGCATTCATCATAGGCTCTGTGATGGTTTCATGTCCGTTCATAAAAGCGCGGGCGGTACTGGCTACCGAGCGGTTCATAGGTTCATTGTTGCTGGTGGTTGAAACAATCAGGTTAGCCATGGTAATCAAATCATTTTCATTGATTTTGTAATGATGAAACAGCGTTCCGCGTGGCGCTTCGATGACGCCCACACCTTCGAGGTGTTTTTCACCTTTCACCACCAGATCGTTATTCTGCAAATCCGGGTCGTGAAGCAAATCGCGGATGACTTCGGCAGAATGAAGCACCTCAATCAACCGTGCCCAGTGGTAATGCAGACTCATGTTGTTGGGCTTGCCGTGGGTGTAAGCTTTATATTCTTCAAATTCTTTCTGGGCGAGAGGCGAGGGGATGAAATCGCAGGTGTTCAGCCGTGCCAGCGGTCCCACCCGATACCATCCCTTTTCTTTGCCGAGATGTTTCAGGTAAGGAAACTTCATGTAACTCCAGTTCTTTACCTCTTCTTCTATGTAATTATAATAATCATGGTAATCCACATCGTCGAGGATGCGGTTTCCTTCGGCATCCACCGCGCGGAGCACCCCGTGATAAATATCAAGAGCGCCATCTTTTCTTACAAGACTTAAGTGGTTGGAAGGAAAACTAGCAAAATCATCAACTTTGGCATGGTTTTGTCTGTGGTAATTTTTGAAAAATTCCAGTGCTGACAACGACCACTCCACCATTTTATCTGCATTCATCGGGTCGGGACCTTTCAGCAGCTCGTCACGTTCTGCAATACTGAGGTTCTTGTTGATACCTCCCGGAATGGCTCCTGTTCCATGAATTTTTTTGCCTGCCGTCAGCCGGATGACCTCCTGACCGAATTTTCGCATCATGACACCCTGTATGGCGAGTTCTCTGTTAGTCATGGCTACGCCGAAAATGTTTCTCATGGCTGGGTCGCCATCGATGCCGAACAAAAAATCGGGAGAGCTTAAATGGAAGAAGTGCAAAACATGCGACTGGAAAAACTGTCCGTAGTGCATCAGCCGGCGCATTTTTTCACCGACAGCTGTCAGTCCGTCACCATCGCCGGCACCTACAATAACATCCAGCGCTTTGGCCGCTGCAATGTGGTGGCTCACCGGACAAATACCGCAAAGGCGCTGTACCAAAACCGGGGCTTCCCAGTAAGGTCGTCCCTGAACAAAACGCTCAAAGCCACGAAATTCTACAATATGCAACCTGGAGTCGATAACCTCATGGTTGTCGTTCAACTGAATGGTTACTTTTCCATGACCTTCAACTCTTGTTACAGGTTCTATGGTTATTTTCTTTGACATAATTTTTCTTTTTTAATCAAATTTTACAACTTCATAAGGCATTTCCATCGGGTTGTCTGTGATGAGCGCGTAAAGGGCGTTCCATATAAGGTCGGCACGGGGAGCGCATCCCGGAAGGAAATAATCGATTTTTACCACTTCATGGCAGGGATAGACCTGGTCAAGCAAAAGTGGCAGTTCCTCATCGTTGGGGATGATACGCTCGTGGTTTTCCTGAACGGTAGGCCCATCGAGATAAGCTTCGTTCAGGCACTCCTCGATGGGGATGCCATTGCGCATGGCCGGCAGTCCGCCCATAATGGCACATTCACCGAGCGAAACCAGAATTTTACAGTTCTCCCTGAAATATTTTAAAATCTCCACATTTTCGCTGTTACAGCATCCACCTTCAATGATGCCGATATCCACAGGCTTGGTGAATTTTTTAATGTCGTCGAAGGGCGATTTGTTAAATTCCACAAGTTCTATGAGATCCAGTATGCGCTCGTCAATATCGAGGATAGACATGTGGCAGCCGAAACATCCGGCCAGTGAGGTAGTTGCAATTATTTTTTTGTTCATCTGTTGCGTTTTTAAGATTGATTTTCAATTTCAGCCCCAATAGGTTGTTTATCATATTTTCGGGTTCCGATGGGCTGATCAAATCCTTTTTCTTTGTAAAGGATAGATCCAACCGGACAGTTTTCCATAGCTTTTTTAGCCAACTCATCAGACATGGTGGCGCCGAGTACCGGGTCCAGGACGACTTCCAGATGCTGTCCGCGGTTTTTGTAAGCAAAATAGTGCTTTCCATCTTCGTCGCGGATGGTTTTTATACAGCGTTTGCAGGCAATACAGCGGTTTTGCTCTTTAATAATTTTCGGACTGGAGGCATCCACCTCTTTGCGTGGAAAGCTGAACGGGAAGCGCGGAACCAGCATTTTGAACCGGTAGGCAAGAGCCTGCAACTCACAATTTCCACTTTTCTCACAGGTAGGGCAGAAATGATTTCCGCTCACAAACAGCAACTCAACAATACTTTTTCGCAGGTCGTTCAGCTCATCAGTGTTACTTTCGATTTCCATACCCGCGGTAATTGGCGTGGTACAGGAGGTCATCATCCGGTTGTTGATTTTTACGGTACAAACCCTGCAACATGCTTTCGGGTCTGCTCCCTCAAAATGACAAAGTGTGGGAATGTAAATGCCATTTTCCCGCGCCGATTCTACTATTGTACTGCCTTTTTGGGCATAAATAATCTTGCCATCGAGGTTGATTTTTATTTTATTCTCTGATTTTTCCATGTTTTGGATATTTTAAAAGTGATGAAATACCGGTTTCTTGTGAACATATTTGCTTGTTCTTTCTGTAGCTTTTTCCAGACTAAATCCGCTGTCGAACTGTGTAAGGCTTTGGATACGTTGCTCGTATAAATGCCGGAAATGGAAGATAGAAGAAAGTATGGGGTTGCCAGCTGTCTGACCCAATCCACAGCGACTGGCTTTCAGAACCTTACCCCAGTCAAGCAGGTCGTAAATGTCTTTCCGTATTCCGTGATCATCCAGTATTTTCTGTAACTTATTTTTCATGAGCAGAGGCATGGTGCGGCAGGTAGAGCAGGAGCCACAGGATTCTTCGATGAAGAAATCCATAAAATTCATGACTATTTCGCCCAGCAAATCGCGGCTGCTGTTAAAAATGATAATGGAGCCGCCGGTAGGCAGGTCGGAATAGCTCAGTTTCCGGTCGAAAAACTTTTCGGCAATCATCATGCCGGATGGTTTGTACCATTTCATTAATTCGCTGTTGTCCATGTTGCTAAAATCTTTCATGCCGATAAGCATTCCTGAAGGGCCACCCACCTGGATAGCCTGCACATCGTTGGCGCCGCACATGGCCAGTATTTCGCGAATGCTTGTTCCCCATTCCACTTCATAAATTCCCGGATAGCGGCAGTCGCCGGAGATGCTGAGCAATTTGGTTCCCAGCGAGTCTTTGGTACCGAAACCTGAATACCACTCTGCGCCGTGATGCATAATTTTTACTGCTGTGGCAAGGGTTTCCACGTTGTTTACAATGGTGGGATAGCCGAGGTAACCTTTTTCGACCGGAAACGGAGGTTTGTCGCGCGGTTCGCCGCGCTTGCCTTCCAGGGATTCAATCAGCGCCGACTCTTCGCCGCAGATATAGGCTCCCGCTCCCAGCTGAATGCGTATGTCGAAGTTGAATCCTTTTACGCCGGCGATATTTTCCCCGAGAAAATGTTTTTTCCTCATTTCTGCAAGTTTGCGGTTTAAAAACCGGAGCAGATATTTATATTCATAACGCAGATAGAGCAATCCCAGGTCGGAACCAGTGGCGAAAGCCGCGATGACCATGCCCTCAAAAACCAGTTCGGAATACCCGGTGAGCAGCACACGGTCTTTGAAAGTACCGGGTTCGCCTTCATCGGCGTTACATATGATAACCCGGTGTTTTCCTTCCGTACGGCGACCAAAACGCCATTTGAGGCCGGTGGGAAAACCAGCTCCTCCACGACCTCTCAGATTGGAGGCCTCAATTTCGCTGACTACCGTTTCAGGAGTATATTCTTTTAACTTTGATGAGAGGAAGCTAAAAGGTTTGTAATCGTTTTTCAGGATAATAGATTTTTTCCTGATATGGCTGTTGACCATGGCCTTCACATCCGGATCTGCATTATTGCCATTACCGTAGTCTTCATACATCATCTCATCGGGCGATTTGCCTGCCCGCATGTCTTCTGCCAGATTTTTTACGCGGTAAGGGGTGAGGTTGGTGAAAACTTTGTCGTTGATAATGGCTGCAGGTTCCTGGTCGTTCATGCCGATACAAGAGGTGTCGAAGAGGCCGAAAAGGCCATCTTCGGAGACTTTGCCAAACGTAGTTCCGCAAAACTGCTCAAAGGCTTCTTTTACCTCAGCCCTTCCTTTCATAATAGCTGTTATGCTGTTGTCGAGGTAAATGGTGTATTTTCCTCGTGGCTTTGTTGCGAAGAAATGATAAAAGGTAACAGTTTCCTGAACCTGAGCCACGGAGATGCCGAGTGAAGCCGATATGTCAAGCATATCTTTTTGGCTAATATAACCTTGCATCTTGTTGATGGATAACAAGATGTCCATCAATCTGGTTTTGTCGTTTTCAAATTTTGATAAAATTTGATATATTTCTGATTTTTCTGCCATGGGTAATTATTTTGTATTACTTTTGTCCTGTTAAAAAATTCACAGCAAAGATAGAACTATTTTGTGAAGTGGTTAACAGATAATGAATTTAAAATTAGTATAAATTAGCATAGGCGATGATGGCAGGGGCGAGTAAGGTTAAAATAAGAGGAGATGAAGGGGTAAGAAATTTTGTCCTTCTGCTGTTTTTGGATGGTATGTGGCTACCAATCATCCGGCCATAAAACAAAATAAAAATTAAAAAATTAAGATTATGTGTTTAAGTATTCCGGCAAGAATTGTTGAAATTCAGGGGGAAATGGCGGTTTGCTCTGTGGGCGGTTCAACGTACAATGCCAATTTGATGATGCTGTCGGTGGAGGAGTTGAAACCGGGCGACTACGTGTTGATTCATACTGGTTTTGCTATTCAGAAGCTGGATAGTGAAGAGGCGGAAGCAAATTTGAAAACGTTTGCGGATTTTAAAAAGCTGAATGAAGAAATGGATAGTGAGGAACAGAAACAAAATCAACGGCTGATATGAAGTTTATTGATGAATACAGAGATCGGGAAACGGTACAGGCGTTGGCCATGGAGATAAAGAAAATCTCCACCCGGCCGGTAAAGCTTATGGAAGTGTGTGGCGGGCATACCATGTCGATTCAAAAATTCGGCCTCCCCGCGTTACTGCCCGGTACGGTGGAGCTGATTTCCGGTCCGGGATGTCCGGTATGTGTTACCAGCCGGTCTTATATCGACAAAGCTGTGGCTTTCAGTCAGCAAGATGATGTGATCATCGCCACTTATGGCGATTTAATCCGTGTACCGGGTTCGGAAACTTCACTGGAAAAAGAGCGAGCAGGCGGGGCACAAATCCGTGTGGTATATTCTATAATGGATGCTTTGCAAATAGCTCGTGATTACCCGGAGAAAAAGATTGTTTTTCTCGGTATTGGTTTTGAAACTACAGCACCGGGAACAGCGGTGGCTATTCTGGAAGCGTATAAAGAAAAACTGTCTAATTTCTTTGTTTTCAGTGCCCATAAAGTTATGCCCCCGGCTATGGCTGCGCTGATTGTTGAAGGGGTGAAAATAAACGGGTACATTGGCCCCGGCCATGTGAGTACCATTACCGGAAAGAAAATTTATATGGATATTCCGTCAAAATTTGGTCTCGGCGTGGTCATCAGCGGGTTTGAACCTGTTGACCTTATGCAGTCTGTTTTGATGCTGGTCAGGCAAATCGAAAGCGGAAAACCAAAAGTTGAGATTCAATATAGACGTGCTGTAAAACCGGAGGGAAATGTGAAGGCCTTGCAGATGATGGAAGAGGTCTTTACGTTGGGTGACGACTGGTGGCGTGGTTTGGGAATATTGAAAAAAAGCGGACTGAAGATACGTTCGAAATATGCTGCACACGATGCGGAAGTGAATATCAGTGCCGAGGGGATGGTCGCTTTGCGTGAACCGAAAGGCTGTATTTGCGGGGAGGTTTTGAAAGGACTTAAAAAGCCGAAAGATTGCAGCCTGTTTGCCAAAGCCTGTACTCCCCGTGATCCGGTGGGAAGTTGCATGGTCTCCAGCGAAGGTGCCTGCCAGGCTTATTACCTGTACAACCGATAGAAAAAAATAAAGATGAAACGTCCATGATTGGTTTTAAACACACGACTTGTCCCGCTTCAAGCGGGAAGGGGATGATGAAAAGGCTTTGTGTTTTTAGCGTAAATTCTTTTTTGCGGCCTTTGCGTGAAATATATACATCTGGTAAACAATGAAATACAAAATTGTAAACACATGAAAGACGATAAGATATTAATGGGACATGGTAGTGGAGGAATTATGACCCACGAACTGATTGAAAAACTGTTTGTCCGCTATTTTGATAATCCCGTTCTGGCTCAGCAGGGTGATTCCGCACTTTTGAGACTGTCGGGGCAAAACATGGCATTTACAACCGATTCATTCGTAGTAGATCCTATTTTCTTTCCGGGTGGCAACATTGGAAAACTGGCAGTTGCCGGGACGGTGAACGACCTTGCTGTTTCCGGTGCCGTTCCACGATATCTGAGTGTGGGATTTATACTTGAAGAGGGATTCCTCCTGAATGATCTTGAAAGGATTGTGAAAAGTATGGCGGAAGAGGCTCACAAAGCTGGTGTTTTTATTGCCACAGGCGACACAAAAGTGGTGGAAAAAGGCAAGTGCGACAAAATCTTTATCAACACCAGCGGAGTAGGCGAGATAAAGGATAAGTTTCTGGCCATAAGCTCCGGCAAGAAGATAAAGCCGGGAGATAAAATCATTGTCAATGGTGGAATTGCAGAACACGGGATGGCCATAATGGCGGCCCGGAATGAGATGAATATTTCAACGCCTGTTTTGTCGGACTGTGCCTGCCTAAACGGACTTATTGCTTCGGTTTTGAGAGTTTCTGAAAATATTCGCTTCATGCGCGACGCTACCCGCGGTGGATTGGGTACCGTGTTGTCGGAGTTGGTACAAAAAAAGAACTTCGGCATCCGGATTGATGAGGAGAAGCTTGTTGTTGATGAGTCAGTGAGAGGTATGTGCGAGTTACTGGGTTTCGACCCGCTTTATGTAGCCAATGAAGGAAAGGTGATTATGGTGGTTCCGGCAGAAGATGCACCACGGATTATCGAAGTCTTGAAAAGCCAGCCATACGGTGAAAAAGCAGCAGTTATCGGCGAAATAACCGGTGAACATTCCGGAAAAGCCTGGCTCGAAACTTCGGTTGGTGGAAAAAGGAGGATTGAAATGCTTTCGGGACAGCAACTGCCGCGCATCTGCTAAGGAATTGTAACAAAATAACCTATCGGGTTCGACTTGTTCTTTTGCGCCTTGAGAAATCATAATCTCGTTTAAAACGAGACCCATCACTTTATTTTGTTACAAAACCTAGCTTCCGAATGTTTCGTAAAACTTTTGCAACTCTGTGGACAAGTCTTCAAAAGCTACATAGTGGTTAGCACATCCTGTCCTTGAGCATAGGCTCACTTTACCACCTGTTTTCAGTAGCAGCGATACCATGGGGGCATCGCAGACCTGACATACATCTTTGGTATTCAAGACTTTGTTGCAATGAGGACAGGTAAATTCTACAATCTCCTTTTCGGTGAGAGACTCTTCGGTTTGGTAATCGTAACACTCGTAAATGGAACAGAGATAAATAGTTCCTCTGCTATTCTTCGTTTGGATATTAAGTTTGATGGACGGTTTTCCGTGAAGGAGCTCCTCATTGTCCATGAGCGATTTACCGCAAAAAGGACACTTTACAGATAACGAGATGTATTTTTCCATATGTTTGAGTTTTAGGTTAATTATTTAAGGTGCAATATACGAAAAATGGCGTTATGTTGTTTTCTATGTGTAATATTCAAAAAATATCAAATCACAAAAAACAAAAAAAAACAATTTTCAAGCTTCCGGGATAAATACTATTTTTGTTCAATAAATTAAGCATTGGGTCTCGTTTAAAACGAGATTATAATTACTTCGCATCAGGTTTTCCAGTTCTGTTTTTAAGTTTCCCCTGATTTAAAGATAATTCATATGAAAAAAATATTACTCTCATTTTTGTTATTCTCATTGATTGTTGGGTCTCTTATGGCGCAAAGCACATTTAAAAACAGATTGAGTTTTGGCATAGAGGCAGGGCCACAGTTTAATAGCATACGCAACGGGGGGCTGATGAATGTAAAGGGAAGAACTGCTGCTAATGCAGGAGTTTTCGTACAATATGATATTTCCCATTCTCTCAATTTGAGCTTTGGAGCCAATTATGACCCTCGGGGATTTGAAACCTCTGCCAGGACTCCATTTCTGATACTTTCGGACACCGGTTATATCGGTTATAACAGTTACTATGCCTATGACATGACCTATAAAATCAATTATCTTACTTTCCCCCTGAATTTCACCTATCTAAGTTCTGGAAATAAGCTTCGTCTTCTTGTAGAGGGGGGAATTTATTTTTCCGTTGCACTGAAATCTCATAAAAAAGGATATCAGGGAATTTATGTTGACTCTACAGACTTACCGCATTATGCTGATACGACACTCACGGCGGGTTATCACATGACGAATTATGACAGTTCGGCCAAAGATTTTTTTAATGCCACTGATTTCGGTTTCCATTTTGCTTTCGGGCTGGTTTATGAAGTTTCCGATAAAATGGCCATAACCTTCAAACCCGGATTTAACTTCGGCCTAACGCCGATTGTTTCCAGTCCGGATGTTGATTTAAAATGGGACAGAATCCTCAAGCTTAATGTGGGGATTGTTTATAAATTTCATCCTTACGTTAAACCAAAAAATGAATACATACTCCGATGATAAATAATTTGCCTGCCAACACTGTTGAGCGACTAAGCAACTACCGCCGTACGCTCCATGATTTGAAAACGGAAAAACAGACACACATCCATTCGCACCAGCTGGCGCACTTGTTGAAGATTAACCCGGCACACGTGCGGCGCGACCTGATGCTGATAGGTTTTTCCGGTGATATTCACAAAGGATATGAAATTTCAAAACTCATCGAAAGTATCGGTAAGGCTATCGACTGCGTGCATGTGCAGAAGGTAGCTTTTGTGGGTGTAGGAGACCTCGGCAGGGCAGTAGCCGATTATTTTAATCATCAGGGAACGAAGCTGCAAGTGGCCGCTACCTTCCGGATAGGGAAGGAGCCGGGCATGCAGTTTCCTGATGTGAAGTGCTACAATATTTCCCGAATGAAAGAAATTATGCGTCGGGAGAACATCGAGCTGTGTGTGCTGGCAATGCCTAACTCATTTGTTGCCGATATTTCTAAAACTATTGTCGAATCCGGTGTGAAAGGGATTCTGAATTTTACCTCTTCCCGGCTAAAAGTACCCAAAGAGATTTATGTGGAACATTATGATATGATTAGCAAATTGGAAAAGCTGGCCTATTTTACAAACAAGGATATCTGCCCGGGAGAATAATTGGAAATAGTCAGACATTTTTAGCCAAAAGTTTTCTCGTTTTACTGTTTTTTTGCTTATCTGACATAGTCCGGGAGCCGGCTGGTGGAATCAATTAAGTATTCGGAACTTGGTTCTTTATAAAAGTGAGTGGGTAGAACACATTAATAAATTAGTTTAGCTGAAAAAATCATGACACAAGAGGAGTTATTTTCAGCGGCAATAGGTCTC